>JAEEGH010013062.1_pt1 | contig 18508 bp, 12 predicted proteins | sample 9134181 | NCBI WGS metagenome assembly JAEEGH01 (sample SAMN16246544, study PRJNA631951) | gut metagenome | biome: gut microbiome; feature: rumen; material: DP-attached | host: Bos | place: Iran: Karaj | collected 2018-10 | reverse complement strand
GGCTAAACTTCATTACAAACTGATAGGAAAGAGTGAGAATTACTATTTGCTGGAGGTTAATTTGATGACAGGTAGGCATCATCAGATAAGATGCCAATTGGCAAAGATTGGATGCCCGATAAAGGGTGATTTGAAGTATGGAGCTCCACGTTCAAACCCAGATGGCAGTATTTGCCTTCATGCTCGTAAGGTGAAACTGATCCATCCTGTTTCCAAGCAGCTTATTGAAGTCGAAGCTCCTGTACCCGACAATAGTTTGTGGCATGGATTTGAATTATACTAAAAGATAATGAAAAAAGGACTTTTTATTTATTTTATAATGCTGATATGTGCTGTCATGGCATGCAGTTCAGCAAAAAAGAATGATGTTATGGGCACAAAGGTTAAGATTGAAACAACTATGGGAGATATCATTGTGAAGCTTTATGATGAAACTCCTAAACATAGGGATAATTTTATTAAACTTGTTGAAAATGGTACTTATGAAGGTACACTCTTTCATCGAGTGATTAAGGATTTTATGATTCAAGCAGGTGATCCTGACTCTAAAGGAGCCCCAAAAGGACAGATGCTAGGTTCTGGTGATGTGGGATATACGGTTCCTGCAGAATTTGTTTATCCACAACTTTTTCATAAGAAAGGCGCACTGGCCGCAGCCCGTCAAGGTGACAATGTGAATCCAGAGAAAGCATCCTCAGGTTGCCAGTTTTATATTGTAACAGGTCGAGTATTTAATGATTCTACCCTTCTGTCTATGGAAGAACAGAAGAATCAGAATAAGTTCACCAGTGTTTTCAATGCTTTGGCTCAAAAGCACATGAAGGAGATATACCAGATGCGTCGAAACAATGATCAGGAAGGACTGATGAATTTGCAAGACTCTCTTTTTGTAGAGACGCAAAAGCAAATGGAAGGCGAACCAGAGTTCAAGTTTACGGAAGAACAGCGTCAAGCTTATACCACCGTTGGGGGTACTCCACACTTGGATGGTGAATATACAGTTTTTGGCGAAGTGATAGAAGGAATGGATGTGGTGGACAAGATCCAGCAGGTTAGTACGAATGGTTCCGACCGTCCTGACGATGATATCGTTATCAAGAAAGTAAGCATCATTGAAGATTAATAAACACATATTGCCCAATGGCTTGAGACTGGTACATTCAGAAGATACCAGTACTCAGATGGTGGCGCTCAATCTGCTCTATGATGTGGGTGCACGTGATGAGCATCCCGAACATACAGGATTTGCTCATCTTTTTGAGCACTTGATGTTTGGTGGCTCTGTACATATCCCAGATTATGATACGCCTCTACAAAATGCAGGAGGTGAGAGTAATGCTTGGACAAACAATGACATTACCAATTACTATCTGACAGTTCCCAAACAGAATGTAGAGATTGGATTTTGGTTGGAAAGCGACCGTATGTTGAGTCTGGAATTCAGTGAAAGAAGTCTGGAAGTGCAACGCAGTGTGGTGATGGAGGAGTTCAAACAGCGTTGTTTGAACCAACCTTATGGAGATGTGTCTCATCTGCTAAGGCCACTTGCTTATCGGGTGCATCCTTATCAATGGCCAACCATTGGAAAGGACTTAAGCCACATTGCAGAAGCAACGATGGAACAAGTAAAAGATTTTTTCTTCAGTTTCTATGCTCCAAACAATGCGATCTTAGCAGTAACAGGTAATATTAGTTTTGAGGAAGTCTTGTCATTGGCAGAGAAATGGTTTGCACCTATACCTAGAAGGATGGTACCAGTTCGTCAATTGCCTCAAGAGCCTGTGCAAGAATCCATGCGTAGACTGACAGTTGAGCGAGGGGTACCTGTGGATGGTCTATATTTTGCTTTTCACATGACAGATAGAAATGATCCTGATTTCTATGCTTGCGATATCCTTTCAGATGTGTTGAGTAACGGAAAGTCTAGTAGACTTAGTCAGCGACTGGTACAAGAACAGAAAGTCTTTTCAAGTATAGATGCCTATATTAGTGCATCACGCGATGCCGGATTACTATTCATCAGCGGAAAACCAGCTACTGGTATTTCTTTGGAGCAAGCAGAGGAAGTTGTTTGGCAACAATTGCAGGAACTTATGGAGAATGAGGTAGGAGAACACGAATTGGAAAAGGTGAAAAATAAGTTTGAATCCACTCAAATCTTCAATAATATCAGTTACTTAAATGTTGCCACAAACTTGGCTTGGTATGAACTGATAGGAAAAGCTGAGGATCTTGACTTGGAGGTTGAACGCTACAGAGCAGTAAGTGCAGAACGACTAAAACAAGTGGCTTGTCAAGTTTTCCGTCGTGAAAATGCTTCTATCCTATATTATAAGGCTAGAAAGTAGTTATTCTGTTAGAGACTATGGAGAATACAACGAAAAGACAATGGTGGAAGGTAGTCATGTGGGTGTTGCTCACTCCTATACTACTGTTCATTGTCCTTATGTTGTTGCTCTATGTCCCTCCTGTTCAACGTGTAATAAAAGGAGGAGTAGAATCCTATGTCTCTGAGGCAACAGGCTTGAATGTTTCCATTGGTCGATTGGATTTGCGCTTTCCTCTAAACTTGTTGGTTCATGATGTATTGGTAGTTAACCCCGCATCAGATAACTTGCAATCCGATACCCTTTTAGATGTAGAAAGCCTAAATATAAGAGTTCAAGCCCGTCCGTTGTTTAAAGGTCAGTTGGAAGTTGATGGCATTCATCTGACTAATGCCAAAGTCAATACTTCCGATTTGATAGATGGAGTGTGGATAAAAGGATCATTGGCTGAATTCTCTTTAAAGAGTCACGGCAATGATTTGGAAACGAAAAAAATATTCATTAATGATGTTTCCCTCACAGATGCCGATGTATTAGTTCAATTATTGGAATCCACAGAGCCCGAGGATACTACCGCTACTGTTCTAGATTGGCTGATTGAAGTGCAGGAGGCCACACTGGAACGTGTGAAAGTCAACTTTGGTATTCCTGCTGATACGTTGAGCGTCCTGGCAAAGATTAAGTCTGCAAAGGCTCAGGATGCAAGGATTGATTTAGGTGAGCAATACTATGGAATCCTGTCTTTCCTTTTGGATGACTCTTACGTGAAGTATGAAGCAAATCTGGATACTGTTACTGCCGGCTTTGATCCTGATCATATTACTTTGCATAACCTTCACGCACAGATAGATTCTGCCTATTATCAAGGAAAGAATATGCAGGGAATTGTCCGAGAGTTGCGTTTTGATGAACGCTCAGGAGTCAGTGTCACCTCTCTGACGGCTCATATTTCTTCCGATGAAGAGATAATTCACCTTCCCGATCTTGCTATAACCACTCCACATAGCACATTGACGTTTGATGGGGAGTTGCCATGGACGGTTTTGGAAGATCCTTCTACAGGTATCATGGATGCCCAAATGATGGCTCGTCTAGGAAGGGAAGATTTGATGTTGGTAGCAGGAAATCTGCCCGATGCTTTCAAGAGATCCTATCCTGCTCGTCCGCTTTCTTTCAGAGGTAAGGCGAGGGGTAATTTCCAACATCTTAGTTTGCGAGATTTTTCTGCCCAACTACCGGGATCTTTTTCGCTAACTGGAGAGGGCGATTTTTATCAGATTACAGATAGTCTGCAAAAACGGGGCAATATGAAACTCAGTGCCCAAACGGGTAACTTGAATTATCTGACTTCCTTGATGGGCGTCAAACCAGATAGTACTTTTGTGATACCTAACAATATTGCTCTTTTGGCAGATGTGCATTTGGAAAGGAATCGTATAGGGGCTAAGATAAATGCAACAGAACGTCAAGGCAAGGCATTGATAGATGCCACTTACGATTTGGTGACAGAGGCATATACTGCCAATCTGACTATCGATTCATTACAGATCAATCATTTCCTTCCTTACGATTCAATCTTTAACCTTACTGCAACCATGCAAGCATCTGGCAAGGGTTTGGATTTTATGGGACGCGATGCTACGGCTAAAATACAAGGAACACTGCAGAACTTGCATTATAAGAATTGGCAGATCAATAATGTCGTTCTGGCCGGAACTCTCCAACGTCAGTTGGCAAACGTGAACTTTACTAGTAATAATCCATTGCTGAAGGCCGTAGGTACAGGACAGATGCGTTTAGGAAGTCAATTCACGGAAGGAAAAATAGATTTGGATATTGAGACGATTGATTTATATAAGTTGGGTATTGCTCCAGAGCCAATTTCACAAGAGATGGCATTCAAGGTAAAGGCTGAAGCAGGACGAGATTCCATTTATGGCCGCCTTGATGGAGGAGATATGGTCGTGATGTTCCGTAGTCGTATGGGAGTAGAGCAACTGATGGCTCAAGGACAGGAGTTTGATAGATTGCTGAAAGAACAATTTGCGGCTCATCATCTGGATCATGCTGCACTTCGTGATGCATTGCCACAAGGAGGTTTATTTGTAAGGGCAGGTAGCGAGAATCCCGTAAATTATTATTTGGCATCCAAAGGAATGGGCTTCCACGATATGCAAGTGGGTTATGGGTTTAATTCCTTGAGCGGTATCAACGGGCGTGCTGAGGTGCATGGCTTACAGATTGACTCCATTCGTTTGGATACCGTTTTCATAGCGGTTCGTCAAGATACTTCTCGTGTCGCTTTCCATGGAGCCGTCATTAATGGCCCTCGACATCCCCAGATTACTTTCCGTTCTCTGATAGATGGGGAGATCCGTAGTGAAGATGCAGATTTGAATCTGACTTTCGAAGATAAGTATAAACGTACAGGTTTGTTATTTGGCGTGAATGCCCGTCCTGTACCTGGAGAAGTGGAGGGCACTACTGCTGGTGTGATGATGCATATTACTCCAGAAGAACCAATCATCGGTTTCCGTAAGTTCCAGTTTACGGACGATAAGAATTGGGTTTACTTGCGTGCACAGGATCATCGGGTCTTTACGCAAGTCGACTTAAAAGGTGAAAACGATTTAGGCATCATGGTTAATTCGAATGATGAAGACTCTGTTTCCTTGCAGAACCTTAATTTGGAACTTACCCGTTTGCAACTGTCCGACCTTTCACAACTGTTGCCTTATATGCCTTCCTTTGCGGGTATCACATCACTTGATGCCAGCTATGTGCAAACTGCTACCTCCATGCAGGTATCTGCAGAAGGTTTGATAGATGGATTCAGTTACGAAGGTAGAAAAGTGGGTGATATCGGTATCGGTGCAACATGGTTGCCTGGAGATGAACAAACACATTATATTGACACGTATCTTACTTTCAATAATGAAGAAGCTATGACTGCCAATGGCTCTTTGAAACAGCGTGGAGAACAGAGTCATTTGGATGTGATAACCAGTTTGGAGCATTTCCCTTTACAGATGATCAATGCTTTTATTCCCGATCAGATGGTCGTCTTCTCTGGAGCATTGGAAGGAGAGGTGGATGTAGCAGGAACGCTTGAAAGGCCACGACTTGATGGAGAATTGAATTTCAATGAGGTATCGTTCTATGCCCCTCGAGCTGGAACACGCTACCGTTTTGACAAACGACCAGTTTCTTTGACTTCCAGCAGACTTTTATTCGACAAGTTTGCCATTTATACTACGGCAGAGAATCCATTGACTATAGATGGTAATATTGATTTTGCAAATATCAGTAATCCCGTCGCTAATTTAAGGGTAGAAGCCAATGATTATGCGTTGCTTGATGCCGTAAAGACAAAAGAGAGCCTACTTTATGGCAAAATCTATGTAGATATCAATGCCACGCTCCGTGGGCCGTTACTTGAAGGTCCAGTGATGCGAGGAAACATGAATGTGCTTGGTAATACGAATGCCACGTATGTGATGACAGACTCTCCTTTGACGGTAGAAGATCGTCTGGATGGTTTGGTGACCTTTACTTCTTTTGCTGAAGAGGAAGAAGGGATTGATGAGCAAACCACCACCCTTGCCCTTGGTGGTATGGACATGCTTATGACGGTGCATATAGACGATGCTGTGCGCTTAAGGGCAGACCTTTCTGTTGATCGCAGCAAATACATCGAGCTTACGGGTGGTGGTGATTTGAGCCTACGTTATACACCACAAGGTGATATGAATCTGACGGGACGATATACCATCACTAATGGTATGATGAAGTATTCATTGCCAGTAATACCTCTAAAGGATTTTACTATTACGAGTGGTAGTTATGTGGATTGGCGTGGTGACATGATGAATCCCCGATTGAATATTACTGCCACGGAACGTACTCGTGCTTCTGTAAGCAATAGAGGAGATGACGGAGGATCTCGCAGAGTGGACTTTGACGTTTCCGTAATTATCAGGAATACGTTGGAGTCACCCGATTTGTCGTTTGACTTAACCGCTCCGAATGATGCTGAAGTACAAAATGAGTTGCTTTCTTTGAGTGCAGATGAACGAGGGAAGCATGCTATTACTATGCTGGCAACAGGTATCTATTTAGGTGGTGGTGCAACATCTGGTGAGAGCCTTTCCATGGGTACAGCTTTGAATAGCGTGCTGCAGAGCCAGATTAATGCTTTGGCTGGTTCTACCATGAAGAATGCCAATTTCAGCATGGGTATTGAGAACAGGACAGATGGGGCTGGCAGTACGCTTGTAGATTATAGTTTCCGCTATTCACAACGATTCTTCAACGACCGTGTGCAAATCAATATTGGAGGCAAGGTAACCACAGGAAACAATGCTACAAATAATGCAGAATCGTTTATTGATAATGTTTCTCTCGAATACCGTGTAGATAAGTCGGGTACGCGTTATTTACGTGCTTTCCATAATAAGAACTATGAGGACTTGCTGGATGGAGAAGTTACAGAAACAGGTGTGGGTGTGCTCTTCCGTAAGAAGATGGATAGCTTGAGTGAATTATGGATTTTTGGAAAGAAATAAGAGGGCGTATGGGAAAGAATAAGAAACATATATTTTGTGCTCAGCATTCTCTGCTATGCCTATTCATACTCTTTACATGGAGTGCATGTATCACTACGAAAGATTTACCAGAGGGGGAAATCCTATATACTGGTCAGAAATCAATGGTGGTGAAAAACTTCTATCCACATACCTTTGGACGTGTGGCTTTGGAGGAAGTTGAGGCTGCGGTTGCCACTGCTCCCAACAATGCTTTTATGGGGAGTTCTACCGTTACATTACCTTTCTCTTTCCATCTGTGGGTTTATAACACTTACTCCAAAACAGAAAATGGATTAGGGAAATGGATGTTCGACCATTTTGCCAAGGAACCTGTCTTGTTGTCCTCTGTCAATCCTGACATTCGTGTGCGTGCTGCAAAGAATGTATTGCGCGACTATGGCTTCTTTAATGGGAATGTTAGCTATGAAACATTCATAGACAAGAATGATTCCTTGAAAGCAAAGTTGCAATACACCTTGGATATGGGAACACCATCATTTATAGACTCTGTAGAGTATCGTGGCTTTCGTACTTCCTCTCTTCGCATTATAGAGCAAGGACGTGGACGGACCTTAATACCTCCGGGAACTCAGTTTAACGTTACTTCCTTGAATGATGAGCGTACCCGTATTAGCAATCTGCTAAGAAATTCTGGACGTTTTTATTTTCGTCCTGATTATATGATCTATCAGGCAGATACAACCTTGGTTCCTGGTAGAGTAAGCATGAGACTGGTACCCGTGGAGGGACTCCCTGAAGCTGCGGAACGTTCGTTCTATGTGGGCAACAAATCCATTTCCATTATGGGGCGTAATGGAGAGTCGCCTAATGATTCAATCGAATATGAAGACTTGACGATTAAATATCATGACAAACTCAAAATCAGACCAAAGATTCTAAAACGTTGGGTTACTTATTCAGATTATCGTATGAAACGTAGGATGGAGGATAGTGCCAGCATTATCGGACGCTTGTTCCGTCCTGAGAATCTTTATAGCCTTCATCGACAGAACCGTGTTATGGAGCGACTGACTAATACGGGTATCTTCCGCTATATAGATATGCAGTACATTCCTCGTGACTCTGCCTTGGTTTCAGATATACTGGATGCCAATATCAATCTGATGTTGGATAAACCTTATATGCTCGAAGCCGATTTCAATGCGAAATTCAAGAGTAATAATCAAGTAGGACCTGGAGCATCAGTGACACTCTCTAAAAATAATATCTTTGGAGGAGGTGAAACGTGGAATGTTACGCTAGATGGTTATTATGAGTGGCAGACTGGTAAGTATAGCTCTTCTGATATGAATAGCTATCAGGTCGGGGTATCTTCTTCATTGGTCTTTCCTCGCATCTTGTTCTTTCGTTTGGGGAAGAGAGAGTACGACTTTCCTGCTACTACTACCTTCCGTGTGTATGCCAATGTGTTGAATCGTCCTAAGTATTATAACATGCGGTCGTTTGGAGGAAATGTTACCTACGAATTTCAGCCCACCACTCGTTACAAGCATAGTTTCACTCCATTTAAATTGGCTTTCAATACTTTGAGTCGTATGACTCCAGAGTTTGAGCAACTTATTTTGGAGAATCCTGCGCTCTATATCAGTCTGCAAGATCAGTTCATCCCTAGCATGAATTACACGATGACTTATGACAACTCTGGACGTGAAGGTGTGAAGCATCCACTTTGGTGGCAGAATTCGTTTACTTCTGCAGGCAACGTCACTTCTTTAGCTTATAAAATAGGCGGAAAGGATTTTACGGAGCGTGGAAAGAAGATGTTAGGCGTACCTTTTGCGCAATTCTTGAAGCTGACAACCGAGCTACGTTACCATTACATCCTTGACAAGAACCAAATGATTGCAGCACGTCTTCTCGGTGGTTTCATCTGGTCGTATGGCAATGCCTCTACGGCACCTTACATGGAACAGTTCTTCATTGGTGGAGCCAATAGTGTGCGTGCCTATACTACCCGTAGTGTAGGCCCTGGTGCCTATCCTCCCGATGATAACAAGTACTCATTTATCAACCATGTAGGTGATATGCGTATAGAAGCCAATGTGGAATATCGTTTCCGCTTGGTGGGTGATTTAGATGGTGCTGTCTTTTTGGATGCTGGTAATGTGTGGATGTTGCGGAAAGATAGTTATCGCCCAGGTGCCCAGTTCGCTTTAAAGAACTTACCTAAGCAGTTGGCCTTGGGCACTGGGTTGGGTTTGCGCTATGATATGGACATACTTGTGTTCCGCTTAGATTTGGGTGTGGCTCTGCATCATCCTTACGAAACAGGAAAGAAAGGTTATTATAATATACCAAAGTTTAAAGACGGACTGGCTTTGCATTTTGCAATTGGCTACCCCTTCTAAACTTGATACAATAAACATTAAACTTAACTATATGAAACCAACATTGTTCTTGCTCGCTGCTGGCATGGGAAGCCGCTATGGAGGCTTGAAGCAGCTCGATGGTCTGGGACCTAATGGAGAGACTATCATGGATTATTCTATTTACGATGCCATCAATGCAGGGTTTGGCAAACTGGTGTTTGTTATCCGTAAGGATTTTGAGGCAGATTTTCGTGAGAAGATCATTTCTAAGTACGAAGGACACATTCCTTGCGAACTGGTATTTCAGTCTCTTGATGCATTACCAGAAGGTTTTACTTGTCCAGAAGGACGCACCAAGCCTTGGGGAACCAATCATGCTGTGATGATGGGTGCCTCTGTGATAGAAGAACCATTTGCTGTGATTAACTGCGATGATTTCTATGGGCGTGATTCTTTCCAGGTAATGGGGCGTTGGCTTTCTGCACTTCCAGAAGGCTCTAAAGGTACCTATGCAATGGTTGGTTTCCGTGTAGGCAATACGCTTAGTGAGAGTGGCACAGTGTCACGTGGTATCTGCGGAACGGATGAAAATCAATTGCTCACTACAGTAGTGGAGCGCACCAAGATTCAGCGTATGGATGGTGAGGTAAAGTACCTCGATGAGAACGAAAAATGGGTAGCTGTTCCTGAAACAACTCCCGTGAGCATGAATTTCTGGGGATTTACACCCGATTATTTCGCTCACAGTGAAGAATACTTCAAGACTTTCTTAAGTGACCCAAAGAACATGACTAACCTTAAGAGCGAATTCTTTATCCCATTGATGGTTGATAAGCTTATAAATGATGGAACTGCCACTTGTGAGGTGCTCGATACCACCAGTAAATGGTTTGGCGTGACCTACCCAGAAGATCGTCCTGCAGTGGTGGAGAAGATTGCTGCTTTGGTAGCAGAGGGGGCTTATCCTGCCAAACTTTTCTGAGAAGTCTAAGAAACAAGATACTCCGCAACTGCGTAATAATTACTATGCAGTTGCGGAGCCTTTTTTGCGCCTGTGCACAGGAACACTTTTTTCTACGCACAGAAACAAGATTTTCTTCACGTAGTAGAATTATGTCCATAACTATGAACATTTATGTCCACAACTATGGACATTTATTTTTCTAGTTATCCGTATTCAAACTGGTAGTTTACTACTGCTTATCCGATAGTAAACCTGCCTCTACGAAAAAGTCTTCTTTATTTCAGCAATCGCTGTAGCAATTCTGGCTCATTAGTGGTAATGTAATCCACTCCTTGATCGATGAAGTAACGCAAGTCTTCCTCCTTATCCACTGTCCAGACGTTCACTTCCAAACCTTCTTTGTGGGCTTCCTCTATCCATTCCGGATGTTTCTGAAAATCGCTCATAGAGTAGTCTATACCTGCCAACCCCAATGCTTTGATACGGTATGGCCAAATGTCACCATTCAGATAGTATATCTTCGTGTCAGGCAGCGCTTTCTTGAACTCCAGACAAGCATTGATAGAGAAAGAGATAATGTCTGTACGATCCAGCAACTTATATTTTTTCAGTGCTTTGACAATTTTTTTCACAGCTTCGTCTTCACGGACGAGGCTGGTAAGTGGTTTCATTTCCAGTACCAATCGGATGTCTGGATATTTCAGCGCACATTTCAGGTATTCGTCAAGGGTGGGGAGTGTTTCGCCATTATCAAGCTTGATTTGACGGATGGTTTTAAGATTATCTTCCTCCATGTTGGTACCCTTGAAGGTCTTGTCATGATCTACCACCAGTTTGCCATCCGCAGTTAGCCAGACATCAAACTCAGAGCCGAAACATTTGATGGAATCAGCTTTGATAAGTGATGAAAGAGAATTCTGTGCGGAGCCTTCCGTTTTCCAATAGCCGCGATGAGCTACCACTTTTACTTGTGCGCTTAAGCCCATGCACCAAAGGCAGAGGAGTGCAATGAAAAAAAATCGTTGTTTCATAGTTGTAATTCTTTATTTCAAGCAAAAATAAGAAAAAAGTATGAAAAAATGCGTCAAGACTATGTTTGTGAGTAAATAATCTTTACTTTTGTATGGAAAATTCTGCAATGAGAGGAAAGTATGAAGTTTGATGTAGTAGTCATAGGAGGAGGCTTGTCGGGCTTGGTATGTGGTATCAGGCTTCAGGAAGCTGGTTTGCGCTGTGCTGTGGTTTCCATGGGACAGAGTGAACTTCATTATTCCTCTGGTTCTTTCGATTTACTTAGTCAACTTCCTGATGGTACTCCAGTGACTGATCCTGTAGAGGCCCTTGACCAGTTGGAAGAGGACCACCCTTATCGTCGCATTGGTAAATTGCGCTTTGAGCATTATGCCGAGGAGATTCCTCCGATGCTTTATCGCTGCAATATCTTGGTACAAGATGCGTTATTGGAGAATCGCTATCGTATCACCTCTCAAGGACAAATGAAACCCACGTGGTTGCCTTTTGCAGATTTCCAACTTTTCGACAATCCTCATCAGATGCCTTGGAAAAAGGCTCTGATTCTGAATTTCGAAGGTTTTACTGATTTCTATGTACAACCCATTGCTGAGGCGATGCTCTCACGAGGGGTACAGTGCCATACAGATATAGTGGTTCTGCCTAGTTTGGAGAAGTTGCGTCAGCGCCTCACGGAGTTGGCTTCTGTCAATGTGGCGAGTGTGTTCGAATATACAGACCAGATAGATGAGTTGGTAAAGATCATCAATCCGATGTCTGAAGACTTTGACGTCGTTGTGTTGCCGGCAGTCTTCGGACTTACTTCATCGGCTTCTTATCAGTATCTGTGCTCGCGTATGGAAAAGGAACTTTGCTTGGTTCCCACCATGCCTCCTTCTGTTCCAGGATTGCGTACGCAGCGCCAACTATGTGAGCGTTTCTGTCGCTTAGGTGGTACGCTTTTAAATGGTGATACTGTGGAGCGTGCCATTGTGGAGAATCATAAGGTAGAGGGTATCTTTACAGTAAATCAAGGAGAGGTGGAGCTTACTGCTACCCATTTCGTATTGGCCACGGGTAGTTTCTTTAGTCACGGCTTGGTAACGGAAGACGATGAGGTAAAGGAACCTATTTTTGGAGTGGATGTACAACAGAAAGCTCATACAGGGTTTGGTGTGAAGACTGACGCACAGTTTCATCCGATGATAGGTGGACAACACATCAAGAATCTCTATGCCATAGGCTCTGTATTGCCAGGCTTTGACCCTATGCGTGAGGGGTGCAGTGGTGGAGTGGCATTACTGACGGCATTTGCAGTATCTAATCGCATCATTAATCAAACGGTAGAATCATGAAAAAGGAGCAGCAGAAAGGCATAGAGCAGAAGTTCGACCAGTGCATCAAGTGTACCATTTGTACGGTATATTGCCCTGTGATTCCTGTGGATTTCAATTTCCCGGGACCTCGTGAGATGGGACCTAATGGTGACTACTTGCGTGAGAAGGATGAGGATGCGTATGAAGAGGCTTTGAAATTGTGCATGAACTGTAAACGTTGTGATGTGGCTTGTCCTTCTGGCATTCGTATTGGCGACCTTATTCAGCGTGCCCGTATTTATGGTAGCCATCGTCCTCCAGGCTTGCGCAGCCTTCTTTTAGGGCGCACAGATACAATGGGTAAGTTGGGTTCTCGCATGGCTCCATTGGTGAATGCCACAACGAATTCTTGGATATTTAAAATGATCATGGAGAAAGTGGCTCGTATCGACCGTCGTCGTACCTATCCAAACTATTCTCTGGGCACTTTTGAAGGGTGGTATCACAAGGAGAAAGAAAGACAGGAAAAATTCCAGCACCACGTATCGTTCTTCCATGGGAGTTATGTCAATTACAACAACCCACAATTAGGACAAGACCTTGTCAAGATACTCAATGCCATGGGATATGGCGTGCATCTGTTGGATGAAGAGCATAGCTGTGGCATGACGCTGATGATGAACAATCAGATGCGTAAAGCCATATCTAATGGACGTAAGAATATGCGTGCCATCCGTAAGTCGGTCCTCGAAGAGGGTCGGAAGGTGATCGCTACTTCTTCGACAGTTGCCTATACGCTTCGTGAGGAATATCCTCATCTCTTCGACCTTGACAATGCTGATGTGCGTGACCAGATAGAGACGGCCACTCGTTTTATCTATCGTTTGGTGGATGAAGGTAAGGCAAAGTTGGCTTTCAAGCGCGATTATCTGATGCATGTGGGTTATCACACTCCTTGTCACATGGAGCGCTTAGGATGGGGCATGTATTCCATCGCTTTGCTGCGCCTGATACCAGGCGTAGATCTGGTGGTACTGCCTTCCGAATGCTGTGGCATGGGTGGTACCTATGGCTACAAGCGTGAAAACTATGAGACTTCACAGAAGATAGGCGAGAAGCTTTTCAGCGATATACGCGAAGCCAATGTGCATTCCGTAGCTACCGATTGCGAGACCTGCAAGTGGCAGATTGAGATGTCCATTCATGCCAAGGTGATGCACCCAATCAGCATCCTCGCTGCTGCCCTTGATGTGGAGGCCACCCGCAAGTTGAATGGTGTCACAGTTTGATTCTTTTACAATAGTTAAGGCAATAAACAATAATGGTTGGTGTTTCTACAGAAATACCAACCATTACTGCTTATAATAATGAAGAATTTTTGCAAATTCGTCAGATAATTATAATTAATTCAACTGATGTAGGGTAATGCTCGATGGGTGTGCCTTGTCGTGGTAGATCTTGATATCCGATTTCACGAAGTCTTTCTCATCAGCCTTGGTAATATCGATGAACTGCTGAGGATTAAGGTCGTTCAGTGGGAACCAAGAGCTTTGGATTTGCACAACCATGCGATGGCCTTTCTTGAAGCAGTGGGAAATGTCGGGCAGGGCAAAGCGTACCTGCGTGATCTTGCCAGGCTTGAAGGCCTCAGGGAACTCGAAGCTGTTGCGATAGCGTCCACGCATTACTTCACCACGTACCAGCATCTGGTAGCTGCCCATCAAGGTGGTGAGAGGACGGCCATCATTGTAAAGTTGGGCGTAAGTCTGTGGATAGCTGAAGTCTTCAGGATATTCATCGATGACTTTCACCACAAAGTCGGCATCGGTGGTACTGATAGATACCAGCAAGTCGGCTATGATCTCACCCGTAAACGTGCAGTCTTCAGTCATTGGCTCACTGTAGAATGTGAGCACATCGGGGCGACGAGAAGCGAAGCGCTGGTCGTGCGTCATGTATTCACGCGCCCTACTACGATTGATCTGGTCGGTATAAGGCACAGGATGGTCTGGATCTGACACATACTCGGAGAACGACTTGCTTTTCTGAGGGGCTTGAAGAGAGAGTTTGCCTCCTTCATGCAGATAGATCTTGGTCTCTTTACTATTCTTAGGAGGCCAAGTGTTAAAAATCTTCCATTCATCGGCACCTGTGACATACATTTTGATGTGGTTGTCAAGGTCGGGGTTAGGCCCCTCACCGTTGAGGTAATACTGGAAGAAGGGGAATTCAACATCGTTGAGGTAATATTCAGAGGTGTTGGCTCCAAAGTAGATGTCACCCAGATGATTACCACGATCACGCTCCCAAGCGCCATGGAACCATGGACCCATTATAAATTGCGTCTGCGTCTGTGGACTAAGGCTCTTCAATGCCTTGTAAGTGCCCCAAGTACCATAGCAGTCCTCTGCATCGAAAAGACCTCCAACTACCAATACGGCAGGTTTCATATCATGTAGGTGTGGACGAGGGTCACGTGCTTTCCAGAAGTCATCGTAGTTAGGATGTGCCATCAGGTCCTTCCAGAAAGCGATGCTGTCGCCCATCAGCTCCGTAAGTGCCTTGTTGGTCTTCTTACGCAAGAAGAAACTGTATTCATCATCAACGAAAAATGGTTTCATACGCGTTTGCGTAGTTCTTGGAGCAGGGCGTGGGCGTCCAAAACTCTGTCCCACAAAGTTGAGCATGTCTGTAATCATCAGCACCCCATGATGGTGATAATCATCTCCCATCCACCAGTCGGTCACTGGGGCCTGTGGAGCTATCGCTTTTATGGCAGGATGGCCACTGAGACCTGCCATTGTGGTATAGAAACCAGGATAAGAAGTGCCTAAGACACCAATGCTGCCATTGCTCTGTACATTTTTCATCAACCATTCGGCAGTGTCGTAGGTGTCACTGGCTTCGTCGATGTCTTGGTTGCTCTGTTTGTTCTCTATATATGGACGCACATCCACAAAATCTCCCTCACTCATCCATTTCCCACGTACATCCTGAATCACGATAACGTATTTCTCGCGGGCATAGTTGCGTAGTTTTCCCCAAAGGGTACTGGAGTAACCTTCACCATAAGGCGATGCTTGATAACAAGTGCGAGTCATCATAATCGGGGTAAGCTTTCCAGCATTGATGGGCTCATAGACAGCAGTGAAAAGTCTCACGCCATCACGCATAGGTATCATTACTTCACGCTTGGTATAGTTGCGTTCTACCCATTCACGGGTGATGTCTTGGGCGCTGAGGCTCAGGGAAATGAGTATCAAACAGAGAGTTACAAAAGTCTTTCTCATCATTGTGGTTTAATAGTTGATTTAATGGTTACAAAAATAGCAGTTTATTTGTAAAGAGCCAAATAAAGTATGAAACATGTGAAATGGAGGGGGATGAAAAAGCGGCAAATGAAATAGCTCACTTGTCGCCTTCTGTCGGAAAGAGGCGACTCGAACGCCCGACCCCTACGTCCCGAACGTAGTGCGCTACCAACTGCGCTACTTTCCGATGCCTGCTTGAGGCTTTGTGGTGTCACCAGGAATCGAACCGGGGACACAAGGATTTTCAGTCCTTTGCTCTACCAACTGAGCTATGACACCATGATTTTGCGGGTGCGAAGGTAGTGTAATCTGAGCGAAAAAGCAAAATATTTGCCTTTTTTCTTCAATCCATGCAAGGTTTTGTATAAATTTGCATTTAATATCACGGACTAATACGAATGTGTATATGAATAGCAGAAAACTCTTTTTCATGTGGTTGGCATTCATCGGCATGATGACAATAAGCACAGTGCAGGCACAGGTTTCACTGCAGGCTCGTGCAGGTGTAGGTTTGTCCAAATTTCAGGGCCTTTCATTGATGGAGAATAGCTTCTCCTATAAAGTAGGAATGTCAGTAGATATTCCTGTCGCTAAGCAATGGGCAGTCCAACCAACCTTATATTTCGTGCAGAAAGGTTCCAATTTCTCGGGTTATTATGGTAGTGAACAAATCGTACCCGTAACTTTGGATAATCGATTAAGTTACTTTGAACTTCCTGTCTATGGGGCATTTAAGATGGATCTCAGCGATGAAATGCAACTGATTCTTAAGGCTGGACCTTATGTAGCATGGGGAGTAGTTGGAAAGGCGCACGTCAGTTCAGATGATATGGACTTCCATCGTACCTTTGTGGGGGAACTCTTTACCGATGGCTGTGATTTCGATGGACTTACCACGCTGAATACCAAGTCGGGTACCACTTATGTCGCAGGTTCTAAAGCCTATAAGAACTTGGATGCAGGCATGGCATTCGGTGTGGATTTCAGGTATCAGCATTTTCTGGTAGGTGTGGATTGCTCGTGGGGTTTGCTGCCTGTTACAGATGGCTTGTTCAATAATGTGGCTTTGAAAGGTGATTTGACTAACTTAGCTTTCTATCTGACCTTGGGTTATCAATTCTAAAGACTGATGGCTATGAATATAGAATTAGGAAAATTCAACCAACTGACGGTGGTGAAGTTCGTAGATTTTGGACTTTATCTAGATGGTGGAGACGATGGTGAGATTCTGCTCCCTCTGCGTTATGTACCCGAAGGAGTGAAAGAAGGTGATGTGTTGAATGTTTTTCTTTATTTGGACAATGAGGAACGGCTTGTCGCCACTACACAGACACCCCTAGTGCAGGTTGGGGAGTTTGCCTTTCTCGAAGTGAATTGGGTGAACCAGTATGGCGCTTTCTTGAATTGGGGGTTGATGAAAGACCTCTTCGTGCCTTTCCGTGAACAGAAAATGCGCATGGTACAGGGGAAGAGTTACATCGTTTATTGCTATCAAGACAAAGAAAGCTATCGTCTTATGGCTTCCGCGAAAGTGAATAAGTTCCTCTCCAATGAGATGCCTCCTTATCAAGAAGGACAAGAGGTGGATATCCTAATCTGGCAGAAGACGGACTTGGGCTTTAAGGCCATCGTGGAAAACAAGTTTGCTGCCTTGCTATACGATAGTGAGATTTTCCAACCCTTGCGTACTGGTATGCGATTGAAGGCCTTTGTGAAGCAGGTACGTGAAGATGGAAAGATAGACTTGATACTCCAACAAGCAGGGCCTCGAAAAGTGGATGATTTTGCAGAAACTTTACTTCAATATATCCGTGATCATAACGGTTTTACCTCTTTCAATGACAAGAGTGATGCTGAAGAAATCTATAATACTTTTGGTGTAAGTAAGAAAACCTTCAAGAAGGCCGTAGGAGAACTATACAAGATGAGGCTCATCAGCCTTCAGCCTAACGGCATTTCAATAAATATTGAGGATTGAGAATTGAGGGTTGCCATGCGGGATGTATCTTAGCGCAGCTATAATTCTCAATCCTCAATTCTCAATTGATTTCCACTCCTTTATAAAAGTCCAAAATCTTGGTGCGGAAAATGTATTCATACTTGGCTTGTAGTTCATCACTTTGAGCTTTCATCAAGTTTTGTTTGGCCTCATTGTAAGCCACAGCTGTGGCAGTGCCGTTCTCATACTTCTTACTTGTAAGCTCAAAGGAGGCGAGGCTGGCTTCCGTGGCAGCCTCACTGCTCTGATACTTACTTTCAGCAGCGGTGGCATTGTACCATGCTTGTTGTATTTCCTTATAGAGTGTCTTTTTGGTGTTCTCCAACTGCAAGGCATAATTGTCGCGTTGCAACTTAGCAGTCCGTACGCGGTTACGAGTAGCGAAACGGTTGAAGATTGGGATGTTTAGACTCAACCCAACATACCTGCTGAGATTATCTCCCATTTGTTCGCTGAACGTACGGTTAAGGGTAGAGTAGTAGCTTGTACCCAAACTACCATTGAGACTTAATGACGGATAATATGCACTCTGTGCTATCTTGATATTGTGTTTGCTTCCTTCTAAGCGTGCCTGTGCAGCTTGGATGGCTGGCTTGTTCATCATGGCTGTGGCATAAATCTCATCTGGGGGAGTAAGTGCATTTAATTCAAACGCTTGGTCTGG
>JAEEGH010013060.1_pt1 | contig 18508 bp, 20 predicted proteins | sample 9134181 | NCBI WGS metagenome assembly JAEEGH01 (sample SAMN16246544, study PRJNA631951) | gut metagenome | biome: gut microbiome; feature: rumen; material: DP-attached | host: Bos | place: Iran: Karaj | collected 2018-10 | reverse complement strand
TTCAAAGCAGCGAGCGAGCCGAAGCCGGACTCCGTTCCCCAGTAACCCTTTTTGCAAACGGCGCGGATGTGATTTGCCTGTTCTTCGCCGTAATAATGCGCGTCCTCCAGGTTGCCGATGTTGTAGCCCCAGCCCTTTTCTTCCGGATTGGATACATCGGCGCAGTACGTCGTGACCATATTGCCGTTCTTGTCCGACATGGTGAAGAGCTCGATCATGCCCCACGCGGCAATAAAGAATTTCTCATTATCGGGAATATCCTTATCGGCAAAATAGTCCTCCGCCGTTATGGTAGAGCCGTCCTGAAGGTAAAATTTGTAGAACTTGATGCCTGAGGACGTCGCAGTAGCAAAGTCTGTATGACGTCTTCTTGCGTAATAATTATTTCCGTTCGCATCGGTGAAAACCGGCTCTTCTTCCGGACCGGGATACTGTGGCGGATTTGCAACTTCGTTCGGTGTGCTGAACAGGTATGCGGTCCAGAACTTGCTCCACTGGTCCGAACCGATCATAACGTATTCGTAGCCTTCGACCGGCTCCAGCCCACCCATATTCTCTCTGTCGAGACGACCCATCGGTTCCAGATTGCTGGCATTGGTGCCGATCTTGTCAATAACGTCAATATCTGCAGTACCGACGATCTCGGTATGGAGATATTCCATATCGTCCGGGTTGACTTCGCCGTGCGCGTCGGTGATTTCGAGGGATTTCGTGGTCACCTTGATCACGCTCTGCGTGATGCGCTCTTTTACAGTATAGTCGTAGATGCCGTCGTTTTCGGATTCCCTGACATCGCCGGTGGTTTCGATAACCTTCACTGGATCGCCTGTCACAGTGTTGGACTTGCCGATGTCATCCTCGCCGATTCTGACGCCGATCTCGGATGCGGGCGCATGGTATTCATTGAACTTGTCGGAACCGCCTTCCGCCTCGTAGGTGTCGTTTGCATCCTGCGAGGTATAGTGGTCTTCGAACTCATAGAGTCCGTTCGGCTGCTCGACATTCGTGCCGCTGTAATCAACGATCATGCCGGAGGACGTCGTATAATCCTCCGCAGTCTGTTCGGTCGTCTTCACACCGTCCGCATCGGTCGTGACCGACTCGCTGACGGCAACTGATTCCTCCTGACCTGCGCGCGTTTCAACCGTGACCGCGGCGTCTGCATTCGCTTTCAGCAAGGAAAGCGGAAATGCGGATATCGCGAACAGAACCGCAAGTATTGCACTCAAGGCTCTCGTTCTCTTCATGTTACATTCCTCTCTGCAGCTATCGATCTATAAGTTCTATTCGAATACGAGCCTCTTTCTGTGTCCTGCCGGATCGGCTTAAAACGGGTTTTATCACTCGTATTCAACGCTAGATATAGTGATGGATCATGATCTTTCACTATATTTATAATACAATATCACACGATTTCGGATTTGTCTATCGCAAATGGGTAAATTGTATAATTTGTTTATCGACACGGTCCTCTTTTTCGTTTCATGCATACGAAACGTGGAATTGCGGCTTGCCGACAAAAAAGAGGTATTATACGACTTAATGACGGTATACAAAACTTTTCACGCGGCGGCGTGTCCGGCACGCGAGAAAACAGATTGTGCGTTTTCAGACGACCGTGCTCTGTCGGCAGGCGATCTCCCGATCCGTTACAACGCAGGAGCTGCATGCCATGCCGTTCGGAACGGCATACTTTCCCTCGAACAGATCGAGCGCACGGTCGTTGACGCCGATATACACGGGGTCGGTCACGTACTTTAGGTTCCTATTCTATTTTTCGCGTAATACAAACCGCCCGCAGGTATATACCCGCGGGCGAATTTGATGCTGTTTATTTGACGGTCCGCCTTACATCACGTATTCCGCGGCGTTGATCACCTTGTATTCGGGATTCAGATGCAGCGCGCCGGTGAGCACGTCTTTCATGCTTTCGTCCGCGCCGCCGATCATAGCGACGTCCTTGGAGACCGCGCTGACCGCCGCTTCCTGCTCCTCGCTGCAGAACACCTTTGCGCAGTCGGCAATGGTGAGGCGTTCGAGGATCAGCTCGTTCGGCACATCCTTTGCGATGTGCACCATGGCGCAGTCCGTCACGAGGATCCCGTCCGCATACTTTTCGAGCAGCGCCTTGTCCACGGTCGCGCGAACATGGTCCTCGATGATCTTGCCGGTCTTCTTTTGGATCAAAAGCTCGTCATAGTGCGCGTCGATATCCTCGAACGCGTCCGTAAGCGCCTCGGGCAGCTTGACGTCGCCGTTGACGTACAGGTATTCGATCTCGGGAAGGACATCCGCGGCGTCCTCCTCCACGGTCAGATCGCCGTTGATATACGCCTTCGTTCCGAACTTCTTGAGGAACCGCTTGTTCATCCTTGCGTCTAAGCCGAAGAACTTCGTTCCGTCCGGTACGATCTGAATATCCGTGTCCTCCGAGAGCATCGGCACGACCGCCTCGGCAAGCGATTCCGCGATCAGCGCGGTCTTTGCCGCAAAGCGCACGTTCCGGCTGCGCAGCTTTTCCGTGTCAAGCGCAAGGTCGGTGAAGATCAGCCGGCGGAACGCCCAGTAGAGCGCGTTCTCCTTTGCCCGAAGCGGGAATGTCTTGTCGATCACGGCGTTGCGGTTCAGGCGGATCGCGCCGTCCGGATATGTGTTGACCGAGCCGTTCACGCTCAGATTGTTGAGCCTGCCGGAAATGCTCTTGGGCATCGTGACCTCGCCGTTCACGTTGATCTGGTAGTATTTTTGAGCCGCTTCCGCAGCGTCGGCGTCGATATTCAGCACGCCGTTGACGAACAGGAGCACCGTCTCCCCGTCCTGCGGCGCGCGGTCCGCCGTCAGATCGTACGACCCGTTCTGGTTGATGATGCGCACGTTTTCGCCCGCAGGCACCTCGATCACGTCCGCGACGTTCATGATCACGTTGTACCGGTTGATCAGGTCCTTTTTCTCCGGCGTCACGAGCACCGTCGCGGCGTTGACCACGACCTGTTCATAGTTTTTCAGCGTTTCCTCCGACACGTTGCGCATGTCGCAGACCGCACAGTTTACCATCATCTTTTTCATACTTTTTTCCTCCGATCGTTCTCTTTCGTTGATTCTGTTCATTTCGTCTGGTTCCAAGGAGGCATCAGCCCGCCCACAGCAAACGTCATAAATGCTTTGTGATGCTCTCTGATCAGCTTTTCGGGATCCGGTTTCCCCCGGTATTCGGACGGAATCCGCTTCTGTTTTATGAATCTCATGTGCATAACTCCTTTTTCAGCATCTGTCTTGCCCGCGAAAGCTTGGTCCGGACGGTCGCCGCCGGCATACGGAACAGTTCGCCCAATTCCGCCGCGCTGTAGCCCTCGATGTACCGCATCTGCATGAGCGTCCTCAGCTCCGGCGGAAGCCTGCACAAAAGCAGGTATGCTTCCGTCTGCGCGTAACCGGGCTCCTCCGCGCCTTCTCCCTCATAGAGCAGCTGCTGCCGCTTGAGAAAACGGGCGCTCCGCCTCATTTCGTCCAGAAACAGGTTCTTCGCGGTGCGGTACAGCCAGGCGCGCTGTTCCTGCGGCGAGAAAGCCGCAAGACGGTCCGCGTGCTCCAGCGCGCGCAGAAAGGTCTCCTGCGCAAGGTCCGCGCCCTTTTCCGCGTCGTGGTACAGAACGGAACAGAATCGGGCAAGTTCCTCGAAATGCTGCGCATACAATTCGTTCATCGTTTGCCCTCCTTTCTCTTGCCGTTCACCTATATAACGAACAAAGCCGCCGCAGTGTTTCAGCCGTTTTGCAAAAAAAATAAAAAAGATGACGATTGAACGCAAAATTCGCTCCGTCATCTTTGTATCACAAATCATCTTCGGTTTCAAGCCGTCGTCCGCATTATGCGCCGAAGATCCAAAGCTTCAGGACCGCCGCCGCTTCCCGAAGGTACATGCCAAACATATAGATCGGATACCCGTCCGAGCCCGCAAAGCCGCCTGCCCGCATGCCCATCGCCGCCGCCATGCTTCTTGCGCGATAGAGATGGTACGCGCTCGACACAAGCACGATGCGATCGGTCTTCCCGCCGTCCGTTTTGATGACCGCCTCGGAAAACGCGAGATTTTCCTTTGTGGAGGTCGACATATCCTCGATCAGAATGCGTTCCTGCCCGATCCCGTGTGCAGTCAGATACCGGCGCATGCACTCGGCTTCGGAGATACCCTCGCCGGCGCCCTGTCCGCCGCTTACGACCGCTTTTGTGCGGGGATTTGCTTCAAGGTAGCGCGCCGCGCCTTCGAGCCGGTGCTCAAGCGTGATCGACGGCGTTTCCCCGTACACCGCCGCGCCGAGCACGACGATATAGTCCGCATCCGGGTCCGGCTGTTCCGAAGCCGCCTTTATGATCGGGATCTCCACGATCAGCAGCCCGCAGAGCGCAATTCCAAGGAGGATCGACGCCGTGATCTTCAGCGTTTTTTTCCCGAATCGGAACACAAAGAGCATTGCAATCAGCGCAAGCGGCGCGATCGACGCGATCTTGTATCCCGCCTGCGGGAACATCCAAAGGAAGCCGACAAAGCAAAGCTCGACGGCGATCACGATCCAGAACATCCAATTCCGCTTCCACGCCGCAAGCGCGCCGAGCGCCAAAAAGCCCGCGGACAGCAGCCGGTATTTCGGATGCACGCCGAACCACACGGCGATCGCCGTGCTGAGGATCAGCAGCAGTCCCGCCGCGTGCCATACGGTAAAGCTTCGTTTTGCCGTTTTTTGTTCCTGCTTTGCCTGTTCCATTTCTCCGCTCCCGTCTTTGATATCCAAATCGTACCACAAAGATGTAACCAAATTGCGTCGAATTTATAAATTCTTGCGCAGGAAAGCGCTGAAATCATCGAAAAGCCGCACCTTGCATGAGAATGCGGCGAACGGACATACTCAAAGAAAAAGGAGGTTTTCCATGAGAAAACGAATCGGTGAACGGACGCTGCTGTTCCGAAGCGAACCGCGCGTCAGAAGCGCGGCGGCGATCGTTGCAAAGAACGAAGGCGACGGCGCGTTTTCCGGCATGTTCGATACGGTCCTGGAGGATGACAAGTTCGGCGAGGACAGCTTTGAAAAAGCAGAATGCAAGATGTTTCAGACGGCGGCGCGTCTGGCTTGCGAAAAGGCGGGACTTGTGCTTTCGGACGTCCACGCAATGCTGGCGGGCGATCTTCTGAATCAAATCATCACGGCAAACTACGCCGCGCGCGATCTCGGAATCCCCTTTCTGGGGCTTTACAGCGCATGCTCCACAATGGCGGAATCGCTGCTTTTGGGCGGCGTTCTTACCGACGGCGGATACTGCTCGCCGGTGCTGTGCTGCGCGAGCAGTCACTTCTCCACTGCCGAACGGCAGTACCGCTATCCTTTGGAGATGGGCACGACCGCGCCGCCGACCGCGCAGCGTACCGTGACCGGCGCAGGCGCGCTGCTGCTGTCCGCGCAGGAGGTGCCGCTTCCGGTCTTTTCACACATTGCGCTGACCGCCGCCACGATCGGCAGAGTCGTCGATCTCGGCATCACAGACATGAACAATATGGGCGCGGCGATGGCGCCCGCCTGCTGCGATACGATCCTTGCGCACCTCAATGACATCGGCAACCGGGTCGAGGATTACGATCTTATCGTTTCCGGCGATCTCGGCATGTTCGGCTGCGAAATGCTGCAGGATCTCGGCAGGCGCAACGGTCTCGATCTTACGGGGCGCTATCTCGACTGCGGCGCAAGCATCTATCTCAAAGAACAGGGCTTTTTGTGCGGCGGCAGCGGCGCGGGCTGCTCGGCGGTCGTGCTTGCAGCGGAGCTATTGGAGCGCATCGAGCGCGGCGACGTGAACCGCATGCTGTTCCTTGCGACCGGCGCGCTGATGAGCCCGACCAGCGGCATGCAGGGCGAGACCATCCCCGGCATTGCACACGCAATCGTGCTGGAACGGAGGAACTGATGCAGTATCTTTGGGCGTTTCTGATCGGCGGCGCGATCTGCACCGTCGGTCAATTGCTGCTGTCCTTTACGCGGCTCACCTCCGCGCGCATCCTCGTGCTGTTCGTGGTCGCGGGCGTAGTCCTCGGCGGGCTCGGGATTTACGAGCCGCTTGTGGACTTTGCCGGCGCAGGCGCAAGCGTTCCGCTTTTGGGCTTCGGCAACGCGCTTGCCAAAGGCGCGATCGAAGGTGCAAAGGAGCACGGGATCCTCGGCGCATTCTCCGGCGGACTGAATGCAACCGCCGCGGGCATCTCCGCCGCGGTCCTGTTCGGCTGGCTTGCCGCGTTGATCTTTCGTCCGAAAACCAAATAAAAACGGCTTGACAGTCTAACGAGTGTTAGGTATACTCTACCTAACACTTGTTAGGTTTTGGAGGAGCCGATGGACACAAGGGAACGAATCATGGATACGGCGCTTACGCTGTTCGCCGATTCCGGATATGAAGCCGTCTCGATCCGGGACGTCTGCAGGGAGGTCGGCATCAAGGAAAGCTCCGTTTACTACCATTTCAAAAACAAGCGGGACATTCTCGATTCCCTGCTGAACCGATTTGAAGATCACGTAAACGCTCTGCTTGCGGTCTTTCGATCCGCATCGATGACCGGTGAGACACCTCCCTCTTTCGATTGGATGGATACGTACTTTTTCGATCAATACCTGTTCGATCCGTTCTGCAACAAGCTGATGCGGCTGATGATGATCGAACAGTTCCATGACGAGCAGATACGGGAAGCGTATGAACGGTGGCTGTTTACAGAACCGTACAGAATCGAAACGTCCGCGTTTCTGATGCTTGCTAAGGTCGGAGTGATCCCGGAAGCAGACGCCGCGCAAATGGGGCGCAACTATTATGCAAACATCACGATGCTCATTTTCAGGCATCTTTTGAACGGCGCTCTTACAGAGGAAAGAAAAGATGCGTTCCGCACGGAAGCGCATGCGTATATCAACACGATCATAAAGCAATTGGGAGGAAAGGAAAATGTCTGATATCGTGATCGTCGGCGCCGATTCCGGGATCGGTTATTATATGGCGCAAAGTCTTTTGGAACGCGGAAACCGGGTTGCCGTACTGGATATTTGGACAGAGCACATTTCCGCATTGACGGAAAGCTTTCCGGATCGACTGCTCGTTTTCAAGGCGGACGCCAGAGATTTGCAGTCCGTTTTCGAGGGTGTGCGAGAAGCATATGATCGTTTCGGATCCGTCGACGTCGCGATCCATAACGCCTGCCTGTGCACATTCGAAAGCGAACCGGATACGGATATAGAGACCTATCGGAAAGTGATGGATGTGAACTTTTACGGCGCGCTGCGGCTTGCCAAGGCGGTTTTGCCGTTCATGCGGGAGGCGAAGCGCGGACGGCTGATCTTTACAAGCTCGGGCGTCGGCGTGACCGGGTTTAAGAACATTTCGCCGTACGCGTCGTCCAAAGGCGCGATCGAAGCGCTGGCAAAATGTCTTGCCATCGAAAACGAACGCTATGGGATCACGGTCCATCTGTTTCATCCGCCGCTGACCGATACCGGCTCTGCTTCCGGCTTGCCGATCCCGAAGGAGTTCAAGGCAAGCGCGCAGAAGGTCGGCGAGGGATTTGCAAAGCATATCCACTCGAAAAGATTCGTCATCTGTCCGAATGCGTCTCAGGCGTTTTCCATGTTTCTTTGTTATCGTCATCCGCTGCGATTCGGCAGGTTGCTGACCAAAGCGACGGAAGGCGCGGAGAACAAACAGCAGGGCGAATAGAAAAGTCGGAGAAAGCATTTGCTCTCTCCGATATTCTTTGTATTTGATTCTGTTCCCGATAGTATCGGGTTGGTTTTACTGCGTTTATCCTGCGCGGCGTTTGGCTTTTGCGCGCGCGTACAGGTACAGGAACAGGACCATCAGGATCTCGCCGAACATGCTGATGAAGAAGATCAGGTCGGTGTTGCCGGTCGCCGGACCGAGCGCGGAGAACGCAAACATTAGGAATCCAGCCAGGAACAGATGCGGCGTCTTTTCTTTGATCCACACGACGATCCCGACGATCATCATCGGAATGACCGTGCCGAACGACAGCGCCATGCTGATCGTCTCCGCCCACTTCGGCGTGTCCTCGCCCGCCTTCATGCGCGTGACGTTTGCGATCGTTTCCGGCACAAGCTTGGTTGCCAGCGCCTGCGCGACGCCCGCCGCCATGATGAGCGCGGTGACGATCCATACGACCGTCATCACCGGCTTTTTCAAGTTCAGCGCATAGCCGCAGATCGGGAACAGCAGCGGGATCAGCAGTCCGTGCGCGATGAACCGCGCCGGGCTGATTGCAGCAAGCGTTTCCGGCGGCAGCACGGACCCGAGCCCGATGATCGCCGCATCCAGAATGAGTCCGAGCGTCAGAACGCCCGACCACAGCGCGACCTTTGACTTTTTCTTCGCCGCATGCAAAAACAGCAGCGCGGCGATCAGCGCTTCGCCCGCCACGATGCACCAGATCGCGACCGGGCAGATTTTGATCAGCAATTCTCTCATGGCGTTATTTCCTGTTCTTTTCTTTCGATCGCTTGTCGTTGATGATCTTCATATGCTCTGCGTTGATGAGCGTGATGTTGTTCTCCTTTGCCCAATCGACGCAGCCCTTCAGCACGAGCGGCAGGAACACGCGCGGCACGTTCAGAATCGTGTTAAGCGCGTCGTCGGTGAACTTGACCTTGTCGTCGGCGCGGTCGGCGGCGTAGCGCACGGATTCGAGCGACTGCTTGCGGATCGCGAGCAGCTCCGCGCGCATTCTGGTCTTTCTGTGGAACCAGAAATTCTTGGAATCGCGGTAGCCGTAATCGACCGGCAGCGGCGGAAAATCTTTCGCCTTTACGCCGTTGATGATCGCATCGCTGTACTTTTTCTTCATGAGGATCTTGTCGACGCGCAGGATAAAGTGCGCGCCGAACTTCGACGTGATGCCGTTGAAATCGTGATACGGCGGCTCGTAGCCATTGAGGTTCCCCGGCTGATCGTTCGCCGCGCCGTCGAGATTCCGCATCCAGGTGCACTCGATCGCCTGAATCGCGTCGGAGAGCACCATCGGGCGTTTCTCGCCTGTTTCCTCCTCGATCATGCCCTTTTCGAGCCGGAAATTACACTTCGGCATCTTGTCGGCGGGCTTGTCGCCCGGCCAGCTGAGCTTGACCGCTTCCTTGAAGCTTTTCGGATTGTCATCGATGAAATTGATCGCGCACCGGCCGTCGCGCAGGATGTTCTGCGCCGTGTTCGACGAATTGCGGCAGCACAGCAGCATGGCGTAGTAGTCCTTGCCCGCCACATAGTACGGCTGCACCAGCGAGTACGGTCCGAGCGTCGTGCTGCCGTCCTCGCACAGTGTGCTGATGATGACGGTCGGCATCGGGAAAAACAGCGACGTCTGATAGAAATTGTCCACGATCCGCAGATTTTCAAAGCTGCTCATTTTTGATCCTCACTTTCGTTTGCGTTGGTTCCTTGCTTATCATCCGGCGGCATTCCCGCCGATCATCCAGTCCGTGACCGTCTTTGCAGTGATCCGAATCTGCTCTTCGTTCGTGATCCGAGGCTCGCCGTCACCGTCCTGCGCGCCGTACATGCCGAAATACGCATGGCAGCCGCCCTCAATTACGGTTTCCGTTACGTCGTCCGGCAGCAGGCTTTTCGCCTGCTCATATGCGCTGCGATCCAGCACGCGGTCCTCGCTGCCATAGACCGACAGCACGCGAATGGATTCTCCCGAAAGATCCTTGTCCGAGAACGAAGCCAGCAGGATCATGCCCGCATAGACGCCGGGATGCGCCTGCACCTCGATCGACGCGACCGCGCCGCCTAAGGAATGCCCGCCGATATACCATTGTTCGATCTCCGGGAAAGTCTCGCGTACCTCGTCCGCTGCATGCGTGTCGAAAACCGCCAGCCGGAACGGCATTCTGCACAGTACGCACAAAACGCCGCCCGCTGAGACTTCGCGCATCAGCGGCGCATATGCTTCCTGCTCCACCTTGCCGCCGGGATAAAAGATCAGCCCGATCTTTGCGTTGCCCGGATCGAAGACCGTGTTGCCGTCGATCGCCCGTTCCTCAACCGTCCGTTCCGCGGAAAACGCTGCGATCGCATCGTCGTCGGCGTGATAGTAGTTTTCCAGATAAATGAGGCATGCCGACAAAAGCAGAGCAAACACCGCAACCGGGATCACGATCCAAAGAATTTTTCTTTTGTGTCCGCCGTTTCGCTTCATACGCCCTCCGGAATGATTGCGTTTTTACTGATTCTATGCAAATTGTCCGCACGGAATCCGTTCAGCCACAGGTCCGCCTCGGCGCGGTCGTGAAAAAACAAAATCGCCCTGCCGTCCGCGTAGCGTTTCAAAAGCCTCAGGATCTCCGGGCGCTGTTCCGTGCGAAAGCCTTTGACCAACGCGACAAGCTCCGGGTCGAGCGTTTGTTCCGTCCACGGCATATCCGGTCGCTGTTCTCCGACGCGCGACGCGATCCCGTTCATGCAGGTCTGCTCGTCATAGTCCAGAAAGATCACCGTATCGCAAGCCGCGATCCGCGTTTCGACCGTGCGGCTGTAATTGCCGTCGACGATCCATGCGTCCCCTGATAGGATTCCCCGAAGCGCCGCATCGAATTCCTCGCGCGTGATGTGCGAGCGGTCCGGTTTCCACCAGATGTTGTCGAGCGGATACAGCGGCAAGCCTGTCTTTTCCTGCAGCTTCCGTGCAAACGTGCTCTTCCCGCTGCCCGGACAGCCGATCACGGCAATGCGGTTCATAACGAATCTCCTCCCGGAGGGATTGATATCCCTGAAAACCCGCAGAGCGGATTTTCACTCCTCGTCCTCATCCTCGTCTTCGTCCTCGTCGACCCAGTCCGGATTCTGCTCGACGAGAAGCCGCAGGATGCGCATGCGCTCCTTCTTGAGCACGGTCACGGTCAGGTCTTCATAGACGAAGCTGTCATAGAGCTTCGGATACCCGCCGAGCTGTTCCACCGCCCAGCCGCCGACCGTGGCGTTGTCGTCGTCGAGGTCCTCTTCCTCTTTGTCGAACTCGTCGAGGAAGTCATTGAGACGCATATCGCCGTCGACCTCGTAGCGGTTTTCGCCGACCTCGGTAAACTCCTCCTCGATCTTGTCCGTCTCGTCCCAGATCTCGCCGACGAGTTGTTCGAGCACGTCCTCCATCGTAAGGATACCCATCGTGCCGCCGTATTCGTCGGTGACGACGACCATGTGGCTCTTCTTGCGGCGCATGGTGTCGAGCACGTCCGGCAGCGGCATCGTTTTATGCACATAGGTGACCGGCATTAACAGCGATTTCAGCGGAACGTCCGGATCCTCGACCATCGCCTTGTAGAGGTGATTCAGATGCAGGATGCCGACCATGTGGTCCGGCGTCCCGCGATAGACCGGAATGCGCGTAAACGGCGACGCAAACGCGATCTTCATCTGCTGCTCGCGCGGATCGTCCAGGTCGATCGCCACAAGGTCCACGCGCGGCGTGATGACCTCATACGCCAGCACCTCGTCAAAATCGAACGCCGACTGCAAAAGATCCGCGGTGTCCTCGTCGACCACGCCCTCGTCCTCGACGGTGTCGAGGATCGTTTCCATATCGTCCTCGGTAACGACGTCGTCGCTTTCCTTCTCCTTCCAGATGCCGGAAAGCAGCTTCAAGAAGCGTTCCAAAAGCCAGATCAGCGGAAACAGCAAAAGCCACAGCCCCGTGATCGGCAGCACGACAAGCTTCGCAAAGCCTTCGGCGCGCTCCGCCGCAAAGATCTTCGGCAGGATCTCGCCGAACGTGATGATGAGCACGGTCATGATCGCCGTTGCGACCCACGCGCCGCTCTCGCCCATCAGCGCGATCGCCAGCGCCGCCGCGATCGACGACGAGCCGATGTTCACGAGGTTGTTGCCGATCAGGATCGCGATAAGCCCGGAATCGAACTTTTCACGGAAGCGCAGCGCGAGCTTTGCAAGCCTGCTGCCCTTTTCCTCGGCTTGGTGCCTAAGCTTTGTCGGATTCAGCTGCATGAACGCGATCTCCGCGCCGGAGAACATGGCGGACAGCACGATGCAAAGGGCGATCAGAATATAGCGCAGGGTGTTACTCATTGACTTCACCCCCTACGTCGTCCTCGTCGTAGATCTCGCCGACAAGCTCCTCAAGGATGTCCTCGACCGTCAGAATGCCGAGCACCTTTTTGTCGTTGTCCCGGACGATCGCAATATGCGTTTTCGCCTTGCTCATACCGGCAAGCTGTTCGTCGATCGGCGTGCCGACCGTGACGTAATACGGCTTGTCCATCACGCGCGACAGCGAAACGTGCCCGCTGCGCTTGAGGTATTCCTTCAGATATTTGCGGATCTGCACCACGCCGACGATCGTCCCCTCGCGGTCCACGACCGGCAGGCGGCTGTGATTCGTCTGCTCGATGATCTTTACGACCTCTTTCGGGTGCATGGCAAGCGACACGGTCTGCACGTCCTTCAAGGGCACATAGACCTCGCCCACCGGCGTTTCCGTGAAATCCAGCGCAGACTGCATCAGATCCGCCGTATCCTCGTCGATGTCGTCCTCCTCGTCGAGCGTTTCGATGATGTCGTGCAATTCCTCCTCGGAAACGGTCGGCTCCTCCTCGTCGTGTACGCGGAACAGTTTTTTGATGCCGTTTGTCAGCGAAGTAAAGACGAAGTTCAAGGGATACAGAACGCGCATCAAAAACCGCAGAGACGGCGCAACAAACAGCGCAAAGCTTTCGTTGCACGCCTTTGCGATGGTCTTCGGGATCATTTCCGCAAGCAGAAATACGATCAGCGTCGTCACGAGCGAAGTCGCCGTCGCGCCTGCGCTGCCCCAGTTTAAGCGCACGGCAACAAGCGCGGTCAAAGACGCGCAGCCGATGTGCATAATGTTGTTTCCGATCAGAATGGTCGTGAGAGCCGCGTCAAAGTGATCCAATATATACAGAACGCGCTTTGCCGATTTCGATCCGTTGTCCGCGCGGCTCATGACGCGGATGCGGTTGACGGACGCGAGCGAGGTTTCCGCCCCCGCAAAGTACGCGCCGCCAAGCAAAAGCACGAGGAAAAATACAATCAGCCCGATCACGCTCCGGAAGTCGCCGACCTTGATTTCATTTGCCGCTTCCTCCGAAAGCCATCGTATAAGAGGACTTGGACTACTGTCCACTTCCTAACCACCTGCCTTGTTTCATAGAATGAGGATATTATAAGCGATAATCGCAGAAAACGCAAGGGAAAACAAAAGAAAAGCCGATCGTGTGATCGGCTTCAATGCTTTGGCATTATTCCTGCGCACCTTTTCGCAAATTACAATCTCTGCATAGCATCTGGCAATTGTCCGGCGTTGTTTTTCCGCCTCTGCTCCACGGAATAATATGGTCTGCCTGCATTTGCTCAAATTCAAAATCCTGATTGCAAACAGCGCATTTGTGGTGTTGTCTTTCATACGCTGCAAGCGCATCTCTGCGATCAAACGCTCGGATCGACAGCTTCTTTTCTTCGCCGGTCAGTAAGTATTCATAGATGCCGGACTTTCGCGTAACGTCCTCGTCCCCCATAAGACGCTGTATCTTCGCTTCAAGCACATCGGGATTCAAATCCGTGCGACGACCATGGACATTATACAGCAAGCCCCAAGGCAATCCTTTCATCTCCCGACGTTTCTTTGGAAAAACTGCTTGGACCCAATCAATTACCGAGCGAAAATAATTCCATAACTGTATGGCGCTTGCGTCGTTCTGATGCTCCGCCATATACGCCTCGATGGATTTCCCTTCCGCGCTTGCAGCCCAGAATATTGCAGTTTCAAGATACTCCTGACGTATGGAAGAACCTTTCAGATAGTCCCCCGCAAGCATACCGGCAGCGCAGCCCGTTTTGGAAAAATACCGCTTTGCGCTCGACGTCCAAGAACCGGCATATACAGCATTTCTCAATTCCTGATCGGTCAACTGCTCACCTGCAATATTGATGATCCGAAACCAATCCAGTTTTTCGGAATCCGACCCGTCACATACATATACAAACAGAGGATAATCAAGAATTCTGTTTTGCTGATCGCTCGGCAGATTGTAGAAATACTTATCGTCTACCGAAAACGAACCGTCCACATATTCACACAGCGATATGGTACGCTGCTGACCGTCCAACACCTCATAGCCATCCGTTCCGTCTTCCATTTTCACCCTGCACCAATAGATAACATTCAGCGGCAGTCCCTTCATAACCGTGCGGATTACCTCGTCTCTTTGCGCATCTTTATAGACAAACTCCCGCTGATACTTCGGTCGGATGTTCAGTCGCTCGCTGTAACCGACTACACCTTCCTCTGCATCGTTGAAATAGCCCTTGCAGACTTCGCCGACTGTCACTTTCAGTTCCTTTATTTCCATGGGTCAGTCCTCCTTTGGCGGTTCGGGATGTTTATAACGGATTACGATACGATCGTACATTTTACGATACGTACCATCTTTGTTATCAAGGTAGAAACATCCAATTTGTGAATAACGAGCTTTCTGTCTAATATCTTCGTCAATTTCTCGTATTAGCTGTTGGCTTGAACCAATAATCTCAAACTGATCAGGATTGTATTTATCCATAAATGTGATAGGTACGCCTATCTCTCCTGCATAATCACAGGGAATATCTGATGTTTGAGCTACCTCTATTGCATCGTAGTTTACATATTTCGGGTAATCTGCAGGATTATATCGACGCACAAGAATCATTTCTTCATGCCGCTGTCTGATATCGAGATTTGTAAACCAGCGAACACCTTTTACTCGTATATACTTTCGTCCTGTGTCCGGATCAATCCCGCATCCGACCGCATCAAGCGGATAATCATCGGGAACAAAAAACGCCCTGTCTCCGGAATGGATGCTTGCGCCAAGCCATATTTCATTCTTCATAAAAAGCGGGAAAACCTCTTTATACTTTATGGCATTCACATTTCCGATAATGATAAAGTGCTTTTTATGCTCAACAAGAACGGAGAGGTATTCACGAAACAAGCTGAACGGCGGATTTGTTACAACAATATCCGATTCGTCTAAAAGCGAAAGACATTCCGGTGATCTGAAATCACCGTCTCCCTTCAATTCCGTCAACTCATTTTCCCCGGATCTGAAAAGCTCTGCTATGTCAAGCATATCTACACTGCCGTCTCCGGTTTTGTCATATACGGTCGTTACGACAGCTTTATACGGTTTGTTCTCGATTCTGTTTTCCTCTTTTTCAAAAACGTCAAAAAGGGATAATTGTTTATTGGCAATCGGGGAACCCGTATAGCACGTGGCAATCAGTTTCTTTAGCCCAAGCCGATTGAAGTTCAGTACGAAATACTTGAAAAAATTGCTTTCAAAAGGATCGTCGCAATTACAGAATACCGTTTTATCCTTAAAGTGATTGCGATAATGGCGCAGTTCCTTCTCTATATCCGTTAATTGTGTATAGAATTCGTCCTTGCGGGCTGTTTTTGCGCTGTTCAAATTGGTATTCCCTGCCATGTTGCCCCTCTAATGAATCATGATTTCCCGATAAAACATCTTCAAATCATTTATACTCAATCTTTGAGTTTTTGTCAATACTCAAACATTGAGAGTGCTATAGTGCTCGCAAGTGAGGGTGTTATGAATTATCGGACAAGAATTCGGGCAGTCAGAGAAGATCGCGACCTGACGCAAAAACAGATCGGCGAGGTTCTGCAGAAGTCCCAGCAAGGGTATAACCATATCGAGGACGGACGCGCAGAACTGAAAATCGACGATTTGATTCGTCTATGTCGTTATTATAACCTGTCTGCGGATTATCTTATAGGATTGACCGATACCGAAAAGCCTTTGGAATAGAGATCGACATGCTGTCGGTCTTTTTTATTTGTCATTCTGAGGTGAAGCCGAAGAATCCAAAGATCCTTCGGCTTCCCCGCGGGATTCCTCAGGATGACAAAAAAGAAGATTCTTCGACAATGAGAGTCGGCATGTGATTCATGGTTTTGACCCTCCCTTGTCAGGGAGGGTGGCGGGCGAAGCCCGTCGGGAGGGTAGTTACGCGCAAGATACGGCTACCCCTCAGTCACCTGCGGCGACAGCTCCCCTGACAAGGGGAGCTCAAATATGCAGAAGATTCTCCGCAAGGAGAATCCACCATCATGCACCGAAGGTGCAATTCATGTGCGGAGCACAATTCATGCGGCAACGCCGCTATTCATGTGCACTCGGGCGCAATTCATTGAATGAAAAATGAATTGCCTGCGGCATGAATTGACCTGCGCTCGTGAATTGGCTCCGCCGTGAATTGACCTCCGGTCGTGAATTGCCTGCGGCATGATCTTCGGCAGGAAAGCGTACCCACTCCGCAGGTGAGTTTCCTCGTACTTTCGTATTGCGCATTTCCGTATCGTGTTGTATAATAATATATAATATAGCCGGCGGAGCATGATGCGCCGGCGGATTGTCCCGGAGAATGCTATGGAAATGAATTACTACAATCTCTACAGCGACACGCTCTGCCGCGAAATGCCCATAAAGGTCTACGGACACGCGGGCAAGCCGGTTCTGTTCATTCCGTGTCAGAACGGCAGATTCTACGACTTTGAAGACTTCGGCATGGCGAATGCTCTGTCCGGATGGATCGACGGCGGAAAGATCCTGGTCTTCTCGATCGACACGATCGACGTTGAGACGTGGAGCAACCGCGACGGCGATCCGTATTGGCGCATCCGGCAGCACGAGCGTTGGATCGACTACATCACGCGCGAGGTCGTTCCGTTTGTCCGTTCCTATGCCAACGAAAAGAACGGCTGGGAGGGCTATCCCGGCGTGATGGCGTTCGGTTGTTCAATGGGCGCAAGCCACGCGCTGAATTTGTATCTGCGGTTTCCCGACCTGTTCGATCGCTGTCTCGCGTTGAGCGGCGTTTACCATGCGTCCTACTGCTTCGGCGATTACTCTGATGAGATCGTTTACCTGAATTCTCCTGCGGATTATATGGCAGAGCTGCCCTATGATCATCCGTTCATCGCAGATTATAACCGTCACCGCGCTGTCATCTGCACGGGGCAGGGCGCCTGGGAGGAGCCGTGGAGTACGCGGGCGATGGACGAGCATTTTCAGCGGCTCGGCATTCACGTCTGGGCTGACTACTGGGGATACGACGTCAATCACGACTGGCCGTGGTGGTTCAAGCAGGCGAACTACTTTCTCCCCTATCTTCTCGGCTGAAAGGAGACTTTTATGAATTTCGTTTACATTTCGCCGAACTTTCCGGAAAACCATTGGCTGTTCTGCCGCGGGCTCAAGAACGACGGCGTCAACGTATTCGGCGTCGGCGACTGTCCGTACGACAATCTTACTCCGGAGCTCAAGGATTCTTTGACGGAGTACTATAAGGTCTCCTCCCTCGAAAACTACGACGAGGTCTACCGCGCCGTGGCGTATTATGCATATAAGCACGGGCGGATCGACTATCTGGAATCCAACAACGAATACTGGCTCGAAACCGACGCCCGGCTTCGCCGGGATTTCCATATCACCACCGGATTTTTGCCGGAGGATATGCCGCAGGTCAAATACAAGTCCCGCATGAAAGCGCGGTATATCGACGCGGGGATTCCCGTGGCGCTGTATCATCTGGTCGATGACAAGGCGGGTTGTCTGGCATTCATCGAAAAGGTCGGCTATCCGGTCATCGTCAAGCCGGACAACGGCGTCGGCGCGATCGACACGCTGCGCATCCATAGCGAAGCGGACCTCGATGCGTTCTTTGCGCGCAAGGACGACAAGCAGTACATCATGGAGGAATACATCGACGGAAGCGTCGTATCGTATGACGCCATCATCGACGGAAACGGCGAACCGATCTTTGAAGCGGGCAATCTGACCATCGACAGCATCATGGACATCGTCAACGAGCGGCGAAGCTGCCGCGTGATGATCCGTGCGCATCTGCCGGAAGCCCTGCGCGATATGGGACGCGCAGCGGTCAAGGCGTTCGACGTGAAAAAACGCATGGTGCATTTTGAATTTTTCCATCTGAATCGCGATCAGCGCATCGGCAAAGAGGGCGCGTATGCGGGTCTGGAGGTCAACATGCGTCCATGCGGCGGCATTCTGCCGACGATGATCAATTATGCCTACAGCACCGACGTTTATCAGATCTGGGCGGATATGATCGTATTCGGCGAAAGCAAGAAAGCTATAGGCGATCATCAATACTGCGTTCTGGCGGGTCGCCGCAACGAACGATCTTACGTCATGACCCGCGAAGAGGTCCTTCGCGAATACCGGGATCATATCGTCGAGGATTCCACCGTCGACCCCGCGCTGGCGACGGATATGGGCGATTATATCTTCCTCGCCCGCTTCCCGACGTGGGAAGAAGTGCTTGCATTCTACGATCGCGTTCTGAAAGAATGCTGATATCCGCAGAAACGAAAAGACGCTTGAAAATGCGTCTTTTTTGTATCTCCGCACAAGAA
>JAEEGH010013059.1_pt1 | contig 18509 bp, 18 predicted proteins | sample 9134181 | NCBI WGS metagenome assembly JAEEGH01 (sample SAMN16246544, study PRJNA631951) | gut metagenome | biome: gut microbiome; feature: rumen; material: DP-attached | host: Bos | place: Iran: Karaj | collected 2018-10 | reverse complement strand
TCTGATTACGGAAAACTATGAGGATTCGATAAGGAGCGTATTGTTTTTTTGAGATGCCGTCAGAGGATCGGAGGAAAAAGTATGTGTTACTTTCTGTATGGAGCACTTTGGGGAGACGTTTCTGAATCGGAATATATCGACGTCAAGAATAAATACGGCTTGAAAATCTCGCTTGGCACAAAGCATGATGTAAAGAGTGCGGTAAAAGCCGCTGCAGAATTTGTCCGAGATAACTTTCGCGTTACTGATTGGATTTGCGATTGTGACAGCCCGGTTGGCAAGCACGATCCCACAGATCCCATGATTATAGAGTTAAGTAATCTGATTACGGAACTTTCTGCTCTTCCCGGTGCGAAACAAATCAATATCTGTAAAACATGGACGGGAAAACAAAATAAAAAAGAAATCAAATTGAAACTTAGTGACACTGATTTGCCGACGTTTCTAGCTGATTTTAAAGAAAACACCTTGTATAGCTTAGAATGTTGGCTTTTGAATGCCGGTGCTTAAGGTAATATCTACGCTGTTGCCTCTACCGTTTCAGAAAATGGTAACTAAGCCACAAGGACGGATGAATGGTCATCATTGATAATGACCTTTTCATTCACGCTATTGTCCCAAGGCATGTGGAGACGGTATGTTTGATGTCAAGGGTGGAACTTGAGAAATAGTATCCGGATGTGAAATATGTGAATCGACTGATGACGCACAGCTGGGGACAGAAGGTCATTCGCTTCTATGATCCGGAAGGCAACTTAATTGAAGTGGGAACACCGATGTAGTATGAGGAAAAGATATGGCTTTTGATTATAAAAGAGAATACAAGGAATTTTACATGCCGAAGAACACTCCGTCCATCGTGACAGTGCCAAGCATGAACTATATCGCGGTTCGAGGTCATGGCGATCCGAATCCGGAGGACAGTGAATATAAGCAGGCGATTGGACTGTTGTACGGCATTGCTTTTACGATCAAGATGAGCAAAAAGGGCGATCACCAGATTGAGGGATATTTCGATTATGTAGTCCCTCCGCTTGAAGGCTTCTGGTGGCAGGTTGATGTCGCCGGGATCGACTATGCACACAAAGAAAACTTCGAGTGGATTTCGGTCATTCGTTTGCCCGATTTCGTCACAAAGGCTGATTTCGAATGGGCGGTCGAGGAGGCTGCTAAAAAGAAAAAGACAGATTTCTCAAAGGTCGAATTTCTGACCTATGATGAGGGATTATGCGTTCAGTGCATGCACATCGGTTCTTATGACAATGAGCCTGCAACGGTAGCGTTGATGCATGAGTTTATGGAGCAGCAGGGCTATACGCTGGACATCACCGATCAGCGCCTACATCACGAAATATATCTGAGCGATGCCAGAAAGGTTGCTCCGGAGAAATTGAAAACCGTAATTCGCCACCCGATTAAACAAAAGTAATAAAGATAGACGAAGGCTCCCACACTTCCATCATCGGTAGTATCTTGAATCAAGTGAAAAAGGCATTGACCAATCGGCTGATATTATTCTTGAAAAATGTGACGAGGCTTTTTTTGAGAATGAGGAGCTGATTGATGAATTATTAAAAGCGTATGCCGAAAGAATTGTCCATTAAGCTAGATTGTTCTTATGTGATTCGAGATTGAAGCAATATCTACCCCGTTGCCTCAACCTTTTCAGAAAGTGGAAACTAAGCCACGAGGACGCGCGAGTAATCAGTGTAGATAACAGCGTTATTATTCACGCTATCGTTCTTCATCCGCAAAAAAGGTATATGGGATATGGAAAGAAGATTTTTGCCGCGCTGATCGCCGCCAACCCGAATATCAAAAGGATCAATCTTGACGTTCAGAAAAGGAATAAAACCGCGTTGTCCTTTTACCGAAGGCTCGGCTTTATCGTTGACGGCGAGGAAATGCAGCCGGTTGGGGAAAGCGAAGAAGCATATTTCAATTTATCGCTGGCTTTATAAGCTCCGGCGGGAAGAACCGTCCTCCGGTACGGGTGCAGATTACCGGGGAGGCTGGGGCGGCCTTCCGGACGGAAATCGAGCCGTGACGGGTTCAAAGGATTGCGAAAAAAAGAGGAAACAAACGAATTTTTACCCCTTCGAAGAAATCGAACTGTGGAATCAGCCGGGGGAGGCAACTGACAGAACCGGGAAAAAGCCGAGGATTGCCCCCGGGCCCGGAAAGACGTCCCGCTGCCGCGGGAGAAAGGACGAGAACCATGAGAAACCATGAAGTTACCGCGCCGGGGATGCTGTTGGATGAGCGGGGCGAGCTCCGGGAGCCGGCGAAACAATTTGACCCTCGAAACAGACGGAACAAACAACCATAATACTGGGGGGAGAAGGACAGAATGGACAAAAGCTTTGTTGAAATAAAACTGTTTCAGGTAAAACCCGATCAAACGGAACAATTTGAAGCGATGGCCGAAAGAATGTCGACAGATCAGGCAAAATGGGATGGCTGTATTTCCCTGAGGTATTTTAAGAGATTCTATACCATAGACGGAATCGAATTGGGCGACCCTCCGAGAGAATTGACGAAAGTTGTAAAGTGCGTAAAGTACTATTCATACTGGGAATTTGACACAAAAGAAAACTATGGGAGGGCCATAAAAGCCTTTTTTCAGAACTATAATAAAGATTTGCAAAAACTGCTGATTGCCCCATTTGATATTAATTTGGGATATTCGGTATAGAGGATGCGCGGCTTCCGGGTTCTTGCCGCGTTCCTGTGAACGCAAAAACGCGGCGGCAGGTTCTCCGGCGCGAAAAACGCGATACAAAAGGCCAAATCATGAAAAGCTGGTTGTGAAAAAGCTTGAAAAGCAGGACACAAAGTAATTGATTTATTGAGCAGGAAATGAAAAAGCCGTGATAAAGAAAGCAAATCACCGGAATCGAGGCTTATAAAGGCGGAGGCGAGACGATGATCATACTGATAACCGGTGCATCTCACACGGGGAAAACGCTGCTGGCACAGAAGATGCTTGAAAAATACAAGTATCCCTACCTGTCAATAGACCATCTGAAGATGGGGCTGATTCGCAGCGGCTATACAGGATTGACGCCGGAGGACGACGAGGCGCTCACGGAGTATCTGTGGCCGATCTTACGGGAGATTGTGAAAACTGCCGTCGAGAACCGGCAAAATCTGATTGTGGAGGGCTGCTATATTCCCTTTCGCTGGAGGCAGGAGTTTGACGAGCGGTATCTGACGTCGATCCGCTTTATCTGCCTGGCAATGACGGATGAATACATAGATTCGCATTTTGAGGAGATAAAGGCCCACGGCTCCGAGATCGAAGCAAGACTTGAGGATTCCTGGTGTACGGCGGAGCAGTTGAAAAAGGACAATCGCCGGATGATCGAAGGCTTCCGGACCGCGGGAGAACAGGTTGCGCTTATCACGGAAAACTACGCGGATTCGATCATCGGCCTGCTGGGCTGACAATCGGGAAGCAGCAGCCGGAAGGAGGAATCTGCCGGGAGCTGCCTCCGGGCCCGAAAAGACGCCCCGCTGCCGCGGGAGAAAGGATGAAAACCATGAGAAACCATGAAGTTACCGAACCGGGGATGCTGCTGGACGAGCGGGGCGAGCTCCGGGAGCCGGGCTGGTCCAGAAGTCTGGTGCAGCGCTACCGCCGATCCATGATCCAGGCGCCCAAATTCCGGATCAAGGAATGGGACTATTACCTGGTGGTGAACGACGGATTTGCCGCGGCCTTCACCATCTCCGACGACGGCTATATCGGCCTGCAGTCGGTGTCTCTGCTGGTGTTCGGGGAGCAGCCCTGGGAGCACACGGAGACCGTGCTGAACCCCTTCCCCATGGGGAAGCTGCATCTGCCGGAGGACTCCTCCGCCGGGGTGACGGAATTCAAAAACAAACGGCTGCAAATGCGCTTTGAGCCGAAGAACGGAAGGCGAAACATCAGCTGTCACTTTGAGAATTTCATGGACGGGAAGCCCTTGGACGCGGTGATCGTTCTGGAACAGCCCCCCATGGACAGCATGGTGATTGCCACCCCCTGGCCGAAAAAGCACGCCTTCTATTACAACCAGAAGATCAACTGCATGCGGGCGGCGGGGGAGATTCGCTTTGACGGCAAGACCTACCGCTTCGACCCCAAAAGGGATTTCGGCACCCTGGACTGGGGCCGGGGGGTGTGGACCTATGACAACACCTGGTTCTGGGGCTCCGGCAACGCGGAGATTGACGGCCACGCCTTCGGCTGGAACATCGGATACGGCTTCGGGGACACCTCTGCGGCCTCGGAAAACATCCTCTTCTGGGACGGGAAGGCCCACAAGCTGGAGGACGTGGTCTTCCACATTCCCGAAAGCGGCTATACGGACCCCTGGACCTTTTCCTCCTCCGACGGCAGGTTCGAGATGCGTTTCCAACCGGTGCTGGATCGGGCCGCCTGCCTGGATTACAAGCTGATTGTCTCAGACCAGCACCAAGTGTTCGGGCGCATGTCCGGCAAGGCCATCCTGGACGACGGAACGGAGATCAACGTGCGGGACGTGATGTGCTTCGCGGAGAAGGTGCATAACCGGTATTGACGGCGCAAGGGTCGGGGCCTCAGTCGCCAGGGCGATTTGAATTGACAATTGAGAGTTGAGAATTGAGAATTGTCGGTGTTTTGCAGATTGCCATCTGCAAAACGGAATGAATTTGACGACTGCAAAATTGATGGCAGATTCAGGGGCCAGAGTCCGTAGGGGCGGATGCCCACATCCGCCCGCAGGTGAACGGCATATACAGCCCGCAGGGGCGGCCAAACCTCCCCTGCAAGCAGGGGAGGGGGACCGGCGAAGCCGGTGGAGAGGTGCTGCCGGTTTCCGAAGGAAACAATCGCCCGGCAGGGCGATCCGGCGAAGTGCCGGTATATAACCGGGTGCATCGTTCAAGGCCGGTTGTGATAATCGGGGCACCGCCTCATCCGGCCATTCGGGCCACCTTCCCCTCAAGGGGAAGGCTTGATTTGCTTTCGGCAAATTGCGTTCGTGCCGAACGTCGGGACGCTCCCCCCTGCGGGGGAAGAGCGTCCCCTACGGAGCGGGCCGGCGCAACGAGCGGGTGCAAGCACCCAGGCGCGTCATAGGGTAAAACAGTTGCCGCTGGCCGCGGCGGCTGTTTTTTTGCGGTACGGCGGATCGGCAGCCGGGCTGTGGGTCCTGTGTGGGGGAAAAGTTTGCCTTGACGAACGACAATGGAAAGAGTATGATATAATTAGTGAAAAAATATTCGCATGACGCCGCGGGCGTGTTCGACAGGGGGCGAAAACAGTTGGAGGGCTTTTCATTTTACTATATTGAGGGGAACCTTTTATGTGTGATCGTGTTCGGGATTATCCTGCTTCACAATCACTTTAACATCGACAGGCAGGACAAGCAGGTCAAGTACGACAAGGTTCTGGTGGCGTTTATTCTGTACTTCCTGACAGACTGTGTTTGGGCGGCCGTGGTGGACGGGACACTTCCCAGCGGCCTGATTATTTTGGTCGCCTACCTGATCTATATTCTCATGGCGGCTACCGTCTACTGCTGGTATGAATTCGTCATGGCATATATTCAGGCGCCCAGCAGGTCAAACCGCCGCCGCCGCCACGTGGTCTTTCTTGTGTTTCTGATCTCCGCCCTTGCGCTGGCGGTGCATTTTGCCGCCGCGCCACAGACTTTGATTAACGAGAGGCTGGAGACTCTGCCCCTGTATAACGCCTATCTGACGATTGTACCGGATTTCATCATGATCGTCATTTTCTTCTACACCCTCCGGAAACGGAGGACAGAAGAGAATACCACGGAGCGGAAGAAGCTGCTCTTCATCGCGTTCTTTCCCATGATGGTGGCGGTGGGCGGCTTTATCCAGTCCGCGTACCTGCCCTACTCTACCATCTACTGCTTCACTTGCCTGATTCTCATGCTGGTGTTCTACATCGACTCCATCGAAAAGCGGATCTCTGTGGACCCGTTGACCGGTCTCAACAATCGGGGGCAGCTGACCAGATACTGCGGCCAGCGCTCCAACCTCTTCATGGAGGGCAGGCGGACGGTGGTAATCATGCTGGACATCGACCGGTTCAAATCCATCAACGATACCTACGGCCACGCCGAGGGCGACAAGGCGCTGATAATCGTTTCCCGGGCCCTCCGGCGGGCGGTGGATCAGAGCAATTTCCCCTCCTTCGCCTGCCGCTACGGCGGGGATGAGTTTCTGCTGGTAATCCACCCTGTAGAAGTAAAGGAAGCCGATCAGCTCATTGGGAAGATCCGGGAGGAGGTTGACCGGGAGGAAGGCCCCTATCCCCTGTCGGTCAGCGCGGGTTACGACGAGCTGCTGGAGTCGTACGACACCATGCAGAAGTGCATCGTCCGGGCGGATCAAAAGCTCTACGAGGACAAGGAGCGGATCAAAAACATCAGCCTGTCGGAGCGCAAGGAGTACGGAGAAACGGGAGAGTAAGCCCTGTGAACACAGCGGAAACGGAGGGAAACAGCCGTGGTCATTCTGATTACCGGGGCGTCCCACACCGGGAAGACCCTGCTGGCCCAGCGGCTGCTGGAGCGGTACGGCTGGCCCTATCTGTCTGCGGATCACCTAAAGATGGGGCTGATCCGGAGCGGGCAGACGGCCCTGACGCCCCTGGACGACGAGGCCCTGACGGACTATCTCTGGCCCATCCTCCGGGAGATTGTCAAAACCGCCGTGGAAAACCGGCAGAATCTGGTTGTGGAGGGCTGTTATATCCCCTTCCGCTGGCGGCAGGACTTTGATGAAAGCTATCTGCCCTCCATTCGCTTCCTCTGCATGGCCATGACGGAGGCCTACGTCGACGCCTGCTTTGACAGCATCCGCGCCCATGCTTCGGATATCGAGGCCCGGCTGGACGACAGCGGCCTGACGGCGGAATGGCTGAAGCAGGAAAATCGAGCTGTGATCGAGGGCTTCCGCAGCCTGGGAGAACCGGTGACGCTGATCGCGGAGGATTACGAGGGGACGATGGCGGAGCAGGTGGAGCGTTTCGCCTCGGATGCGCGTGAGACGTCCTTTGGAGGAAACTATGAAGCAGCGAATGATTGATTTGCTCCGGGCGGACAAGGCCACGGAGGATTACGCCGGCGCGGTGTTCGGGGAGTTTGGCCTGTCTGTGGACAAGCATTACGACCTGCTGGTGGTGGCTCCCGCCTGGAAGCCCACCAGGATCATGGAAGGCTATGATGTGGAGATCAGCTGCACGGCGGAGCATGCCTATCTGTCCGGCTACGAGGTGAAGTACGCAGACAGGCTGATTGCCTGGATCCAGTGCAGTCCGGGGGCCAGCAGCCTGATTGACGAGCTCTCCCTGTGCGCGGTGCTGGATTTTGACAAGCTGGTCTTTGTGGGGGCCGTGGGGGCCCTGGTTCCGGATATTTCCCTGGGAGAGCTCTGCACGCCCTCCTGGTGCGTGGAGGGCAATCTGGCCAACGGCTATCTGGAGGAGGATATTCTCAGCTACAAGCCCTTTGGCAAGGTCTTCCCCAACGACCCGGCCTTTGTGGCGCAGGTGGCGGAGCTGGTCCGGGAGATGGGATTTGCAATGCGGCAGGAGCCGGTGTTCTGCACGGACTCCATTTACTGCGAGTACGCCCACATGGATTTCATCCTGCGCTTCGGCGCCCGGCTCATCGAAATGGAAACCAGCTCCTTTTACCGACTGGCGGATCTGATGGAGAAACCCGCCATTGCCCTGATGGCCGTTTCGGACAATACCTCTACCGGCAATTCCCTGCTTGTCCGAAGCGAAGCCCAAAGGGATGCATACAACCAATGCCGTATGCAGAGGATCCCCCGGATAATTTTGGAAATTGCCAGGCGGAAGGAGCTGTGATTTACCGGGGCCTGCTGCTGTTTATGATAGTTTTGTGTATTTTTATTCACGAGAGATTGACACCCAACGGGAATTATGATATGTTAGCATAAGGGTGGAGTGCGCTTTTTTGCGCGGTGCTTTGACGGGTAAGCAGACAGGAAGCAGTGTAATTCCGCGCCAGGATCCGTTTGACCGGATGTCGGCGGATTCGGCAAGGCCGGAAGAAACAGAGAGGTCCCGACATGTACCAGTTTTCAGAAGATTTGCGGAAGCATTATGAATCCATGCTGACGCCTCTGGCGTACTACGCGCTCCGGGACGGACGCATGGTTCCCCTGTTGGTTTCTGACGGCCTTTGTGAGATGGTGGGTCTGGAGCGGGGTAAGCTTTTGGAGCTTCTATCTCACGGCAGACTGGAATTGCTCCACCCGGAGGACGCAGGGAAAACCGTGGACGCGCTGCAGGCCTTCCTGCGGAAGCAGAGCGTCTACGATCAGATCTGTCGCACCCGTTATGCCCATGGGGAAATCTATCATTATGTCCATTCCTACGGCACCTGGCAGAGAATGCAGGACGGCACGGAGCTGGCCTGCATCCTGTATTTGGATATGGCCCGCTGCATGGACGAAACAAACCGACTGTCAGAGGACGGAAAGCTGTTCCGGAAGGATCTGTTCTATACGGATACCCTCACCGGCGCTCCGAATCTGAACTATCTTGTCCAGTTTGCCGACGAGCGGACCAATGCCCTCCGCAGGCAGGGGAAAACGCCGGTTTTGATCTATACAGACGTGATTTCCATGCAGTTTTACAACAGTCAGTACGGCTTTGAGGAGGGCAATAAGCTGCTGTGTCAGGTGGCCGAGAAGCTGAAGGCCGCCTTCCCCAAGGCTCTTTTGATTCGCGGCGCGGACGATCACTTTGTTCTGATTGACGCCTTTGAAAGCGAAAGGCAGATTGAGGAGGCCCTTTGCGCTGCCGACGAGGACATTCAGAAATGCGCGGAGGGCAATACCAGCGGCATCAAGGCCGGTGCCTGCGTGTTCCGGGAGCACATGACCACCACCGTGGCCATGGACCACGCCCGGGACGCCATCAAGTGGCTGGGCAACGACCTGAACCGGGTCTGTCACTTCTACACACAGGTGGCGGAGGACCACGAGTGGAACCAGCGTTATATCATCGACTCCTTTGACCGGGCCCTGAAGGAAGGTTGGATCAAGGTTTACTATCAGGGCATCAGCCGGACCAAGACCGGAAAAAGCACCGCCTTTGAAGCCCTGGCCCGGTGGGTGGATCCCGTCCGGGGCGTCCTCTCCCCCGGCGCGTTTATCCCGGCCCTGGAGAAGTACCATCTGCTGCACCGGCTGGACCTGTTTATGGCCGAGCAGGTGTGCCGGGATATGCCCCTGCGGGAGAAGCAGGGCCTGCCCGTGCTTCCCGTCACGGTCAATTTTTCCGCCCAGGATTTCGATTATGAGGACATTCCCGCCCGGCTGAATCAGATTTATAACCTATTCTGCCCCGAACTGCACCCGGAGAAAAAATATCTCATTGTGGAGATTACGGAACAGGACATGGCCAAGGGCAAGGAGCGCTTCCACGAACAGCTCCGCCGTCTGCGTGAGTTGGGCTTCCGGGTCTGGCTGGACGACTTTGGCAGCGGCTATTCCTCGCTGAACGCCTTCAGCCGCTTCGAGGTGGATTTGATCAAATTTGACATGGAGCTTCTGCAGAATCTGGACGGCCACAACGGGGCCAATCGCCGCATTATGAATGCCATGGTCCAGGTGGCCAGGGAGCTGGGCATTCACACTCTGGCGGAGGGCCTGGAAACGGAGCGGCAGCGGGCCTTTTTGCAGGAGATCGGCTGCGAGCTGGCCCAGGGCTATCTGTATCACAGGCCGGAGCCCCTGGAGAAAACCCTGGTCAGGCTCCGGGCCGACGCAGGGCCGGAATCCTTTGAGACGCCGGATGAGCGGGAGCAGCTGAGTCGGAAGTGGTTTGACGAAAGCGAACACAGCCTTGCCGTGATTGAGCAGTTTGGCGACCACATGCCCGGCGCGTTCTTTATCTGCAGGGCGGATAACAGCGGAGAGCTGCTCTATGCCAACCGAAGCCTCTGGAAGCTCTACGGCTGCGACAGTCTGGCGGATTTTTCGGCCTTTTCCGGCCTGAATCTCCGGGGCATGGTCCATCCGGAGGATCAGGCGGCAATCTTCTCTACGGTGGAGAAGCGCGCCAAGGGCTACCTGCAGGAGACGGACTATCTGGAATACCGGATCATCCGCAAGGACGGCGAGGTTCGCTGGGTAGACGAGTACAACTATTTTGTCCACTCCGAGCTGCACGAGGACGTGTACTATGTGTTTCTCTCGGATACCACCGAGGCCCGCCAGCGGGCGGAGGCCGAAAGAGTCCTGCGCGCCTCTGTGATTGAGGCCCTGACCCGGGTTTACGCTTCCGTGTGGATTATTCACGACCTGGAATCCCAGCGCCTGGAGCTGTTCCGGTCCGACGAAAGGCTGGCCTACATGGAGCAGGTGCTGAAGGACGCCAGGGTGGAGCGCTATTACGACGGCCTGGTGTTCTTCTCCGGGATGATCGTGGAGGAGGATCGGGCGTCCTTCCTGGAGGCGGTCAAGCCGGAGAACGTGGAAAAGAACACCCGGGATGGACGGGTTTATTCCGTTCCCTTCCGCAGGAACCTGGAGGAGGGCGGATTCCGGTACTATCAGCTGGAGTTTTCCAGACTGGATCTGAAAAACGGAGAGAACACCATCGTGGCCGGGATTAAGGACGTCGATGAGGAGGTCCGCAGGGAACAGGAGATTCAGCAGTCTCTCAAGCTCCGCTCCGCCGTTATTGAGGCCCTGACCCAGGTTTACGACTCGGTGTGGATCATCAAGGATCTGACAACCCAGCGCTTTGAGCTCTTCCGGGTGGATAAGACCCTGGTTCACATGATGCCGGCCCAGGAGGCGGCAAAGCTTATTCGCTTTACCGATGCCCTGGCCTTCTATTCCCGGCTGATTTTGAAGGAGGACCGGGAGGCCTTCCTGGCGGCGACCACGCCGGAGGCCATTGATCGCAGCACCCGGGAAAAGCTGCTCTATTCCGTCCCCTTCCGCCGGGTATTTGAAAACGGAATCCGGCACTACCGGATAGAATTTACCAGAATGTATCTGGAAAACGGAGAAATCAACATTGTGGCCGGCTTCAAGGACGTGGACGACGCGGTTCGCGGAAACAGGCTCACTTAGGCGGATTTTTCTCCGAAATTCGGAGCCGGTGTCGGCAATACAGACATGTGACCGTTCGTTTACGGGCCAACCGCGGAACGAGCGGTCACATTTTTTTAACAATTTGGTAAGTTTTCGCATTTTTCCTATGGAAAATCGAAGATTCCTGTGATATAATATACAATATGGGATTCTATGTGTGCTTTGTGTGTTTTCCCCATGCGAACGGTTTCTGCCGACCCGGACAATCCGGCCCGAAATTTGCGGAAGATGAGGCGTAACAATGTCAGAACAGACGATTTATTACGGATCGATTTCGATTCTATCCTATGTGCTGCTGGTGATCTATCTATTCCGGTGGCATAAGCACCTCGACGCCCACATGACAGTGATCTTTGCGCTGATTCCCGCGATCAATCTGTCCTATTGGCTGATGTACAGCAGCGCGGACCCGGAAGCGGTGATGACCTGCCTGAAGCTCAGCTATCTGGGCGGATGCTTCCTGCCCTGGGTGCTGACCATGTGCGTGGCGGGGCTGTGCAATTTCCGGGTGAGCGGCCTGACCCGAATCGCGACATTCCTGGTGAGCACCGTATTCTATCTTCTGGTGCTGACCATGGGGAATTCAGAGCTGTTCTACAAGGGACTGTCTGTCAGTAAGAGCGGCGGGCGGATCATTCTGAGCAAAATCTATGGGCCGACCCACACCGCATACTACGTGTCGCTGTTTCTCTATCTGTTCGCGGATCTGGCCTTGATCCTGCGCTCCTACAACAGGCAGCGGCAAGTTTCCCGCCGGATGCTGGTTTTGCTGTACGTACCCATTCCCATCTCCATCCTGGGCTATTCTCTCAACCGCATTACCGCCCAATTCGGCTTTGAGGCCGTTCCCCTGACCTACCTGATCGGCCAGGCGGTGTATCTCAGCATTGCCCACCGGATGGCAGTCTACAACAAGAGCGATATGCTGGTGGAGTCCATGGTGGACTCCAGCGAGACGGGCTTTGTGACGGTGGATTTCAAGGACCGGTACCTGGGCAGCAACGAGACGGCCAGAGCCATCCTTCCCGCCCTGACCACCATTCCGGTGGACGGCAGCATCAATAAATCAGAGGAGCTGCAGAGCACCATCGGCGAATGGATCGACGACTTCCTGCTGAACCGGGAGACAGCCCGGCACTTTACCTACCGAAAGCCTGCCAGGCGTGAGGCGGACGAAAAGCTCTACGCCGTCACCGTGGACTACCTTACCGACGGCATCCGCAACTACGGCTTCCAGATTCTGCTGCGGGACGACACCAAAAACCAGAAATACATCCAACTGCTTGGCACTTTTAACACCGACCTGCAGAAAGAGGTGGAAAACAAGACCCAGCGCATCGTTGACATGCATGACAGCCTGATCATGGGTATGGCTACCATGGTTGAAAGTCGTGACAACTCCACCGGCGGCCATATTCGCCGCACCAGCGAGGGCGTGCGCCTGCTGCTGAAGGAGATGAAGATCTACGACTCCATGAACCTCTCCGATTCCTTCTGCAAGAACCTCATCAAGGCTGCCCCCATGCACGACCTGGGCAAGATCGCCGTTGACGACGCCATCCTGCGAAAGGCAGGACCGCTGACGCCGGAGGAACGGGAGAAGATGAAGCGCCACTCCGCCGAGGGCGCCCGGATCGTCCATGAGATCTTGAAGGAGACGGACGACGAGGAGTTCCGCCGGATTGCAGAAAATGTGGCCCACTATCACCATGAGCGGGTGGACGGCAAGGGCTATCCCGACGGCCTTAAGGGAAGTGAAATTCCGCTGGAGGCCAGGATCATGGCTATCGCCGACTCCTACGACGCCCTGGTGAGCAAGCGGGGCTATAAGGAAGCCTATTCCTTCGAAAAGGCAAACCGCATCATTCTGGAGGGCATGGGAACGCAGTTTGACGAAGAGCTCCAGTGGTACTATGAAAAGGCCAGACCCAAGCTGGAGGCTTACTATGCCGCCGAGGGAGAAGAACACTACAAAACCGATACACCCAACTCGTAGTCGGGAGAGGCCTGCCAGTTCCACGCTGCTTCGTGGGATCGGCAGACCCGCTCCGCCGAAGAAGGCTCTGCGGAGAAGCGCGTGAAGGGAGGACCGGCAATGGTAGACGTGATATTGGACAATTACCCGATGCTGCTGGAAATGGTCGGGCTGATGCTCTTGCTCAATATCAGCACCTATATTCCGGAACAGATGCGGAAAATGACCCGCTGCGCTCTGCTCCTGCTGCTGTTGGAATCTATCTGCTTTAACCTGGAGCAGTGGACCCAGAGCTTTGATACGCTGAGCCCTGCCCGCCCGTTCCTGACGGCCTGCGTCTATTCCCTCTATCCGATGATCCTGTTTTTTCTCATGCGGATCATCCTGGAGGAAAAGCCCTCCCGCCGCACGATGCTCCTGTTCCTGGTTCCGGAGCTGATCAGCGTTCCCCTGTACTTCACCTCCCAGTGGACGCACCTGGTCTGCTGGTTTTCGGAGGGTAACCATTACTTCGGAGGGCCCCTGTCATACCTGCCTTATTTTGTCGTGGTTTATGACGCGCTTTTGATTCTCTACAAGAATTACAATTATTTCAAGGTCTTCAACGATAAGGACCGGCGAACAGCCGCCTACACCGTTGTTGCCCCCCTGGCCGGCATGGTTCTGCTGCAGGTGTTCCAGGGCGGCGGGGATTACAGCGCCCTGCTGACCGCGTCCATTCTGCTTTACTACGCGTTTGTCTACATCCACATGGCGAAAATCGACCCGCTGACTTCCCTCTTCAACCGAAAATGCTGCTATGAGGATCTGCAATCCAGAGCCAAATCCATTACGGCGGTTGCCTCTGTGGATATGAACGACCTGAAATACTTCAATGACAACGAGGGCCACCAGGCCGGGGACGAAGCGCTGAAAACCGTTGCGGCCATCCTGCGGGAACACTGCGGCCAGGGCGGCACCGTCTACCGGGTGGGCGGCGACGAGTTTATCATCCTCTATTCCCATACCGGGGAGATCGAGATTCGCGGCGCCATCTCCGCCATGCGGGAGAAGCTGAGCGAGACGCTCTATACCTGCGCCTTCGGCTACGCCATGATGGGTCCGGGGCAGAGCATTGACCAGGCTATGGTGACGGCAGATCAGGCCATGTACGCGGACAAAGCGGCCATCAAGCTGAAGCAGAAGCTGCAGCGGAAAACCGCCCGGGATGAGGCGTGACCGCCCTGCAGCCGAAAGCGTATATCCGGATGATTTGCAAATCTGCGGCCGGTGATCCCCCAGCCCGACAAGACCGAAAGGAACCAAGTATGCCCATGGCAAAGCGAATTCTTCACTATTTCAAAAAGGAACTGATGCTGACGTTGTCGCTGCTGGCGGCAGCGGCAGCATTGATTATCACGCCGCCCACCAAGCGGCTGCTGCAGGACATTGACTGGCATACCCTGGGGACCCTGCTGATGATGCTCTGCGTCCTGGAGGGCTTTAAGCAGGAGAACGTCCTGCGGCCCCTGGTTCGGCTGGCGGGGGGACTTCGGCGCATGACCGCCCTTTCCCTGTTTTTGATCTTCGGGGTGTTTTTTACCTCCATGTTTGTGACCAACGACGTGTCGCTGATCATCTTCGTGCCCCTGACGATTCTCCTTTTCCGCAGCGGCGGCAAGGAGAAGTACATCCTGCCCGTGATCTCCATGGAGAACATCGCCGCCATACGGGGCAGCCTGCTGATGCCCTTCGGCAGTCCCCAGAACCTCTTCCTCTACGGTCAGTCCGGGGTCAGCGCCGGGCACTTTATGCTCCACATGCTGCCCCTGTGCGCCATGTCGGCGGTGCTGCTGGTGGGCTTCGTCTTCTTCCTCTACCGGAAGAATCCCCGGGAGGAAATTACCGCCGCCGGGGCCGAGACGCCCTGGGACCCGGCCCGGAAAAAGCAGCGCCTCACCTATGCCCTGCTCTTTCTGCTGATCCTCGCCGTCATCGTCACCCGGACGGAATACTGGTATGTGGCAGTGGGCCTGGTGCTGGGCACGATTTTGATCGTGGACCGGCTGCTGCTGACCAAGGTGGACTATGTCCTTCTGGTGACCTTCCTCTGCTTCTTCGTCTTTTCCTCCTCCATCACCGCCAATGAGAAGATTGCCGGGGTGCTGCGGAAGGCTGTGGCGGGCAACGAATACTGGTGGTCTATCGGCCTGAGCCAGATTATCTCCAACGTTCCCGCCTCCATCGTGCTCTACCCCTTCACGGAGAACTTCGCGGGCCTCATCTACGGCGCTGACACCGCGGGCCTCTGCTCGCTGATCGGCTCTCTGGCCTCGGTGATCAATTACCGCATCTATGTCCGGGAGTACCCGGGCCGGGGCGGCAAGTTTATCAAGACCTTCACCCTGGTGAGCTGGGCCTTCTTCCTCATCGTGGTGCTCCCGGGCCTGCTGCTGTCCCGCTGGCGGTTCTTTTGATCGTTTCCGGGGCGGATCCCCGTATCCGCTGCCCCGGTGGTTTTTTCTGATTGACAATCTTGAGCAGGGAATCGGACAGAAATCTGTTCCGGTTCCCTGCTCGGCATGCTTGATACGAATATTTGACTAAATGTTCGATTCATTCCGGCGGGAATTGCGCCATAAATCGTTGTCGTCTTTGCCGGGCGTCAAGCCCGCCTGCGTCCTCCGCCTTGTCCGGCACAATTCCCATTCGAAACGCTTTGTACCCTTCGATCAAATATTTGCATGACAGAAATGCTTATGATTACAAGCAATATTTTGTATATTTTGACGATTTTTAAAAGAAACTGTATAAGGCTTGACAATATTTGGAAGAAATTGTATAATTACTACGGAGACGATTACTCCACAACGCAAATCAACAGAAAGCGGAACCGGAAATGAAGCATTTCACCACCAAGAATTATATTGACAGACGGCAATGGCCTGGATCAACACGTCTCACATAAGCGAATAAGTGCTTTGACCATTTATTTGTGACGATGCGTGCGAAGCAGGGTTTGCCTGCTTTGTGCGCTCTTTTTATGCCAAATTCACCGAAACGAATGAAAGAGAGGAGCGGAATGAAATGAACAAAGAGAAGTATGAACTGATCGGAGCAAACGAAATGTCTCTGAGCCGAATGCTCGAGGAAGTCAGCGCGATGCCCAAGGGAACCTCTGTGGATTTCACACGGGAACGGAGCTACTGGGAGGAAGAGGCCCGCAAGGCGGGCCTGTCCTGGAACGGGTTTTTTATCGGCGGGGAGCGAGGGGGTAAGATGGTGTACGAGCGGGACACCATTTCGATCAAGAAACTGTAGCCCTTCCCCAAGCGAACCTGCCCGGAGGACGCGCCTGCCCGCAGGGGAAGCGTCCCGGCATTCGGAACGGGGAGCCGGAGAATCGGAAGCAGTCATTTCACCGGAAAACGACGGAAAGGGGTGGCAACATGAGAAAAATCGTACACTACAAGGGAGAGACGTACCAGGTGGATTATTCCACGCAGCGAGCAGTCAAAACCGGTCCGAGTTACCTGCACTTCGGTTTTTTCAAATTGCGGCTGTCGGTTTTTTTTATGATGCTCTCGTTCATCCTCTCGGTCAGCGCCTACGCGGCGGCCCAAACCGGGGAGGATCAAATCCCGAACAGCTTCGACGGGGCATGCGATTCCGGCAGCGCGGCGGCTGCGTCGGCGGAAGAGGACTTCCTCCGGACGTTTCACGCCACCGGTATGGTGTTCCCCGACAGCAGCAACAGGCTCCTGACCTGGGACGACGTCGCGGCCCTGGATTCCTGCGGGGCGTACTCCGACCGGGAGCTGCTGTGCTTTGCGATCAACGAAATCTACGCCAGACACGGCTATCGGTTCCGGGAGCAGAAATACGTGGATTTCTACAGGTCTTACGGGTATTGCGGGACCAAGGATATGGAAGCGGCTGCGGCGGAATTTGATCCGATCTACGAGTGCAAAAACGTGGATTTCCTCTGCGCGGTTGCGCGGCAGCGGGGCTACCGTTAGCCGCAGGCGGAGCGTCGCGGGAGGAAGGAGCGCGGCCAAAGCGATTCCGCGGGAAGCGAGTCTTTGGCATTGACACGTTTCCCTGCCTTTGCTATAATAGCGACGGTTTCCGGCTCTGCCGGGAAAGGACGGCGCCCGGTCGGCTTCTGCGGCGGAGCGCCGTCACAACAAAAACAAAACAGGGGGATTTATGAAAAACAAAACGGAACTCTTGCGGAAAAGCGTGGGCGCGGCCCTGCTGATCGCCCTGGGAGACTATGTGCTCCTGAAGCTGGGGCAGCCCATCGGCCCATTCCTGTTCGCCCTGGGTCTGGTGGGAGTCTGCTACATGGGGCAGAACCTCTTCACCGGAAAATGCGGGTTTATGATCGCGGACCGAATCCCTCCCCTGGACCTGCTGTTGATCCTGGCGGGCAACCTGGCGGCAGGCTGGGTCTTTGGCTGGATCTTCTCAGTGGCGGACCCGGGCCTGACCGCGGCTGCCCTGGAGAAGGTGAACAGCTGGGAGGTCTCGCTTCCCTTCTTTATTAAGGCCTGCCTCTGCGGCGTGGTCATGTACGTGGCTGTCCTGCTGTACCGGAAGGGCACGCCTCTGGGAATCATCTTCGGCATTCCCCTGTTTATCTTCTGCGGCTTCCAGCACTGCATCGCCAACGTCATCACCCTGGGCGTGGCTGTGACCTTCGATTGGTCCCTGCCCGTCGCCGTGCTGGGCAACTTCGCCGGATCCCTGTTTACCTGGTGGATCAGCCGGACAGTTGATCAGTAATATCGGCTGTCGGCTTTCGTCAGCGGCCGTTCCGCAGGGGACGCGTGCCCTAATCGGAAAAGCCAATGAAAGAAATTGTCAATCCTCAATTCTCCATTGCAACGGAAGGCCCCGGCTCAAGTGAACCGCTTCCCGTCAAGAGGACAGTGAAATAATTAACGAAAAGTTCACAGCGCAGCGGCGCTGTGGCAACCGCGGATTTCGGTTGAATGCTTCGGCCTTCAACCGAAATTTGCGGTTTTCTTATGCTGCTTTGTACAGTTCGTGCTTCTGGATCGGCGTCAGGACGCCGAGGTTCCGCTGCAGGCGCTGGTGATTGTAGTAAACAATGTAGTTTTCAATCATCCTAACCAAGCTCTCCCGGTCTGTGAATCGTCTGCCGTAGTAGCGTTCCCGTTTGAGGATGCCCCAGAAACCTTCCATTGGGCCGTTGTCAATACACTTGCCGACGCGGGACATGCTCTGTGTCATTCCGGCGCCCACCAGCTTCTGGTGGAAGACGCGGTTCGTGTACTGGAATCCTCTGTCGCTGTGGAACAAAGGCGTTGCGTCGGGGTTGGCTGCTGCCGCCAGATCAAAGGTGTCAAATACAAGTGGATTGTCGTTCCGGTCCCGGATCACGAAAGAG
>JAEEGH010013057.1_pt1 | contig 18510 bp, 13 predicted proteins | sample 9134181 | NCBI WGS metagenome assembly JAEEGH01 (sample SAMN16246544, study PRJNA631951) | gut metagenome | biome: gut microbiome; feature: rumen; material: DP-attached | host: Bos | place: Iran: Karaj | collected 2018-10 | reverse complement strand
CGAGTCACTCGTCTGATCGATGGACGATTTAAGGGTGGACATTTCACCGGCAAGCTCTTCCGCGGTAGCGGTAACCCTGTCTGAAACTGTAAGAATATTCTCAAGGAGCTCGGTTGTCTTGGAGTTTGCATCCTCAAGAGTCTTTGTACGCAGGATCTGGAAATTATGATTGGTGTTGCTTACCATGAGCAGGTAAATGACGATCATCAGAACAACAAGTCCCTGGATCTCGGCAACAGCCGTATCGGTGATCACACCGTTCTTAAGTGATATCACGATAGAGATGATATTTACAACAACACACCCCACTCCGATGATGGTTATATACTGTCTGTCATCAAAAAGAGTAAGTATGACGAGCATGGGAATGACATATGTGAAGACAAGCACATTGGTCGTTGTGAACAGAACAAAACAGTACATCGCAGCATATCCGATGGCAACGATATGCTTAACGGCATTCGAAGAATTATTAGCCTTGAACACAACCCATCCCGCTATCTGGGGACCGAGAGCAAATACTATGACCATGAGTGTGTAGAAAATGGTCCTGGTGCCCTTTATGACCTCAAGGATATAGGCCAGTGTGATCAGGATACAGAGAATTGTTGCGGATTGTAAAAGTCTTTTGTTTCCTACCGAAATTTCCTGAGCGTGAATGTTTTGTTGATCCATAGATCTGTTTCCCCTCTCTCTAAGTTTACAGGTCAATATGACATAAAACACTTTATCTCTCAGCTCGCATCGGGTTATTCAAAAAATCCTCGTAAGAAATTCTGAGTCCTTCTTCAAGCTCAGTATGATACTTCCATCCTAAGGCTTCCGCCTTCGATACATCCAGAAGCTTTCTCGGAGTTCCGTTAGGCTTCGTTGTATCCCAGACTATCTTCCCCTCGTAACCGACAGTCTTTGCAACCAGTTCGGATAATTCCTTTATCGTGATCTCTTTCCCGGTACCGGCATTTACGGTTTCATTTCCGCTGTAATTGTTCATAAGGAATACGCAGAGCTCAGCAAGATCGTCCACGAACATAAACTCACGCAAAGGAGAACCGTCACCCCAGCATACCACCTCGGGATCCCCGTTAACCTTGGCTTCATGGAACTTCCTGATAAGTGCGGGAACAACATGTGAATGCGTAGGATGGTAATTGTCATTGGGACCGTAGAGATTCGTAGGCATGACCGAGATATAATCGGTGCCGTACTGTCTGTTCAGGAATTCACAGTACTTAAGTCCCGATATCTTGGCAAGCGCATATGCTTCATTGGTCTTTTCAAGTTCGGATGTAAGAAGACAGCTCTCCTTCATGGGCTGGGGTGCCATTCTCGGATAAATGCATGATGACCCCAGGAATTCGAGCTTTTTGACGCCGTTCTTAAATGCCGAGTGAATAACATTCATCTCGAGCATCATATTGTCGTACATGAAATCTGCAAGAGCTTCGGAATTGGCTATGATACCGCCCACCTTTGCGGCCGCAAGAAATACATAATCGGGCTTCTCACTTTCGAAAAAGTCCTCAACGGCTCTCTGATCGCACAGATCAAGCTCCGAATGAGTCATCAGGACAAAGTTCTCATATCCCTGTTTCTGAAGCTCTCTGAGAATGGCGCTTCCGACCATGCCCTTATGACCGGCAACATATATCTTGCTGTTCTTTTCCATATCCGCTCCGACTGCCGGGCTGAAAATTTCCGGAACTTGCCCGACGGGTCAATTAAAGATAAAATACTAATAGAAAGTATAATGATTATATCATAAACATCTGATTTAGGGCACAAAATGATAGAACCCGTAACGAGAGTACAAAATTATACAACTCAGAGGGTCGGGGCCGCCTCGGGCAAGAATACGGGCGGTTCCGGAGCTGCTCCTTTTTCCATGGAACAGGCTCTGGCCGAAGAATCCGCCAAGGATGAAGGAGTCTATTACGATCATTCCCCGAAAACGGAAAAGAAGGAAAGCAAACCCGCTCCGGAATCGGCAAGTGAATCAGCCATAGAAAAACCGAGTCCCGAAGCTCCGATGGGAGCAATAGATACTAAGAAGCTTGTAGGAAACATAAAGGAATTCCTGAAAGGCTTATGGGCAAACATCCTCAGGATATTCGGAAACATCTGGGAAAGTAAACCGCTAAGCGACGGAGCACCTCAAACAGACGCCGATAATCCCGAAGGCATCCGGCAGATCGGTACCGAAGAGATGGATCCCCTTCACGAACAGGACTCGCTGAACTTCCATAAGGGCACGGTAAAGGATGAATTTACATCCCTGCCGGAGGATGATTTCGATAAGAATATCGACTCCCTTTCGGAAGATCACATCAAGCCCTTCGAAGACAAGGCGATAAAGGATGCCCTTCTTTCGGGCGATGATGAGAAATTCGAAAGGATCATCACGAGAGGCGGCGAAAGAAGGCCTGCGATATCCTCAAATCTTCTCACCCAGTACGATTCAAAGGGGCGGATAATCCAGATGGATCCGTCGGACGAAAACCTTATCCTTCACGGAACATCCCGCACCAGCAGAAATTCATAAACCCCGAGTCAGGAGATAACTTCTCCTGACTCTTATTTTATATTTGCGGGTGACGCAAAATGTATGAGGATTCGAGCTTCGTCGTCTGCGTTAGAAACGGCCGCCTGGCCTGAACGAAGTGAATGGCCTGCGGCATGAGCTGAAACTTACGTCGTACAAGTTTCGCGCCTGACGACGAAAAAGCGAGAAGACTCATACATTTCGCGTTAACCGCTTAAGCAACAAAAAAGTCAGGAGAAGCTATCTCCTGACTCTATATAAAATCTGATTGCTTTGATGCGGTTTATTCCCTGATGATCACTTTGATGACCACGGGATTGTGATCCGAATCCCTGAATTGCATATCCATGGTCTCGCAGGAGATCACCTCGAGATTATCCGAAACGATGAATCCGTCGATCACGTAGAACTGGAAGTGGTCCTTATCCGCAGCTGTCGCATAGGGCTGGTCCAGGGATCTGCAGGTGGGAGCGGAAGGGTCCTGAAGGAATAAAAGTGAAGGGTCGAATGCATCCTCGTCAATGAGTCCGCAGTGCCATTTCCCGGGGTATTCGGGATATGCCGAAGTGTCTGTTCCCGAGAATGCCTGGTTGAAATCTCCCGCCGCGATGACATAGTTTCCGGCATCGACCTCTGACTTAAGGATATCGGCAAGCATATTGGTCTGTGCGATCTTGCCCTCGCCGGAATCGTAAGCTTCAAGATGAAGATTCACGATAACGAGTTCCTTATCGCTGTCGTCCAAGGGAATCCTGTTAACGGATACGCACCTTTTCAGGTTGGCAACCCTGATGGGCCATTTGAAAGGGCAGGGGAGTGAGATCCTCTCTGCTGACGTTATGTCATATCTCGAAAGAGTCATGATTCCGCTTTCGACATGTCCTATGGGCGGAATGGGGTAAGGGACTATATCCACCTTGAAGTTGTATGCGAATGAGTAGTCAAATCCCGGGAATGCTTCCGATATAACCTCGGTCTCATCGGTGTGATAGGACCTGCTGGCGTCGAGATCCGTTTCCTGAAGAAGCATGATATCGGGATCTATGTCCGAAAGCGTTCCTATTATCCCGGACAGATTTCGGCCTACACGTTCCTTGTCGGCGGTATATACCATCTCGCCGTAATCCATGAAGAAGTCCGCATTGTCACCGAGAGTTCCGCATCCGACATTCCAGGTTACGACGGTCAGCTCATCGCCGACCTTCGGCTTTTGCATATCCTGACCTTCGAATGCCGTTACCAGGGTTTCCCGTTCATCCGGCCTGTATTCACGAATCGTCAAAAAGGCGAACAGGAGGATTACAAAGGCCACGGCTGCCGAAACCAGGGATAAAACAATCTTGATCAGTATTTTTATGGCTTTTTTCATTGATCGTTACCTCGATTTTTTAATTTTATCCCAAACGTGTATAATAATCCAGACATTTGGGGGCCGGACAGCCCAAAACAAGCCCAAAACGAGCGAAAAAGCCGAAAATGTGGTATACTTAAGGTTGTTTTTGAAAACGAAAGACCATAAGAGGTAAGCCCCGATGTCCTTATCATTTACCGAAAAAGAATTCATCCCCGTAATGCTCGGGGGAGATATCAATACATACTCGGTTTCGAGGGCGTTTTACGAAAAGTACAACGTAAAATGCCATGTGTTCGGAAAGTATCCGACGGGCCCGAGTTATGACAGCAGGATCATCGAATACGAAGCAAACCCCGCCATTGAGACGGATGAGTACTTCGTAAAAAGGATGAACGACTTTGCCGCAGAGCACAGTGACAAGACTGTAATACTCGTAGGATGCGGAGATTCATATGTGGCACTCTGCTCGAAGCATAAGGCGGAGCTTGCGGAGAACATCATCACTCCCTATATAGACTATGACCTCATGCATTCGCTCCAGATGAAGGAGACCTTTTACGGACTCTGCGACAAGTGGGGCATCGATTACCCGGGAACGGTCATCTATGACAGCAGCATGGGAGATGACTTTGCGATGGATTTCCCGTATCCGGTCATCCTCAAGCCTTCCAACGGCATCCAGTACTGGGAGCATCCCTTCGATACCCAGAAGAAGGTTTACACGATCCATGACCGTAAGGAGCTGATAAGCGTCATCCACGACATCTACGGTGCCGGATATACAGATACGCTCATCATTCAGGACAGGATTCCCGGTAACGATGAATATATGAGGGTTCTCACATCATATTCCGATCGTAACGGAAAGGTTAAGATGATGTGCCTCGGACATGTTCTCCTCGAAGAGCATACTCCGCACGGACTCGGAAACCATGCACTCATCATAACCGAGCCCAACAAGGAACTGATGGAGAAGGTTAAGAACCTCCTTGAGTCGATGAACTATGTCGGATTTTCCAATTTCGATATCAAATATGACACTCGTGACGGAAAATTTAAATTCTTCGAGATAAACACAAGACAGGGAAGGAGTAATTTCTATGTCACCGGTTCCGGCTTCAATGTTGCCGAGTACATTACCGAGGATTATTTCTATAAGAAGGACCTGCCGCTAAGATATGCCGAAGAAGAGCATCTCTGGACGGTCGTTCCCAAGGGCGTAGCTTTAAAATATGTAAAGGATCCCGCACTGAAAGCCACGATGAAGAGGCTCTGGAGCGGGGGCAAGGTGGTCAATCCGATATTCCTTAAGGGTGATTCGAATCCCGGAAGAATGTACAGGATGATCAGAAACTATTTCAGCCACTATGTAAAGTTCAGGAAATACTATAAGGTGTGATGATGAAGAAGATCTTAGGCGTCATCGGAGGCATGGGCCCCGAAGCAACCGCATACTTTTACGAAGAGATCATAGCTCATACCAAGGCTCTGAAGGACCAGGACCATATTGACATGGTCATCCTGAGCCATGCTTCAATGCCCGACAGGACGGAGGCTATCAATACGGGTGAATATGATAAGCTTCTTGCTTCAATGAAGGGTGAGATAGAAAAGCTTGAAAAGTGCGGCGCGGGCAATATTGCGATCCCCTGCAACACATCGCATTTCTTCCTTGATAAGATACAGGCGATGACTCAGATCCCCGTTATCAATATGATAAAGGAGACCGCACGTTATATCGCGGAGGGCGAGATCAGGGTAAAGAAGGTCGGAATACTTGCGACCGACGGAGCAGTCAAGACGGGTCTCTACCAGCAGGCGTGCAGTGAGTACGGACTCGAGAGTGAGATACCGGATCCCGAATTCCAGAAGAAGGTGATGTCCCTCATCTATGACGACATCAAAGCCGGAAAGCTCGGCGACGAGGACAAGTTCCATGCTGCGGTTTCGAATCTTCAGCAGAAGGGATGCAATGTGATAATCCTCGCATGCACCGAACTAAGCGTTTACAAAAAGCATCATAAGGTTCCCGCACACTGCGTCGACGCGCTCGATGTACTCGTAAGAGAATCAATCATAAGAAGCGGAGCCGGGTACGAAGAATTATGAGTTTAATACTTTCAATATCCGAATACGAAAAGGCACTTGATAATGCGGGACTTCTGCAGAAGTGCCTTTTAAAGGAAAAGTTTTCCGAAACAGTCTCTCTTGTGACTTACGATTCCAGAGAGGTTGTTGCGGGAACTCTTTTTATATGCAAGGGTGCGGCATTTAAGCCCGAATACCTTAAGTCTGCGATAGAAGACGGTGCGGTTGCCTACGTGTCCGAAAAGGAATACGGGGAAGGCGCAGGCGTTCCCGCGATCATCGTATCCGACATAAGGAAGGCGATGCCGGTCCTGGGTGACCTCTTTTACGATTATCCCCAGAATAAACTGAAGATCACCGCGTTCGGCGGAACAAAGGGTAAATCGACATCGACATATTACATGAAGTCTGTAGTCGACGAGTATCTGGCTTCCGAAGGAAAAGGAGAGAGCGCAGTTCTTTCATCCATAGACAATTACGACGGCGTCATCAGGGAGGAATCCCACATCACCACTGCCGAATCGCTTGAACTCCACAAGCACATGGCCAACGCGGTCGCAAGCGATATAGATTTTCTCGAGATGGAGGTATCCAGCCAGGCACTCAAATACGACAGGGTGCTCGGCATGAGATTTGCCGTTTCGGTATTCATGAACATTTCCGAGGATCATATCAGTCCTAACGAGCATGCAGATTTCGAAGACTATCTTTCCTCCAAGATGAAGATGTTCGCCCTGACCGATACTGCCGCAGTCAATCTCGATTCCGACTGCATAGAAAGGGTTCTCGATGAAGCAAAGGCCGCAAAAAGATTTGTGACCTTCAGCTGCAGGGACGAAGCGGCGGATTATTACGCACATGATATCAGGAAGGATGGCGAAAGCATCTTCTTTAAAGTGACAAAGAAGCTTTCTCCTTCTTTTGAAGAGGATTTCGAACTGACGATGCCCGGGCTGTTCAATGTCGAAAATGCCCTCGGTGTCATTGCCGCGGCGGACATATACGGGATCCCCGTCGGATGCATCAGGGAGGGACTCCGCAAGGCTAAGTCACCCGGAAGAATGGAACTGTTCAAGAGCAAGGACGGACTTGTAAATGCGTTCGTCGACTATGCACACAACAAGCTGAGCTTCGAAGCGCTCTATTCATCCGTCGAAAAGGAATTCCCCGGCTATGACATAGTCGGTATCTTCGGCTGCCCCGGAGGAAAGGCATATCAGAGAAGGTATGAGCTTCCGCAGGTTGCGGCAAAATATGCGGACAAGATCTATATCTGTGCCGAGGACCCCGGTCCCGATCCCGCGGAGGAGATTTCCGAAGAGGTCGCAAAGTACGCAAAGGAAGCCGGCATCGCATATGAAGAGATAGAGGACAGGGGTGCCGCAATACATAAGGCCATCCTTGAAGTCAGAAGGCCTACGGTACTCCTTATCACCGGAAAGGGCGAGGAGACCAGGCAGAAATACGGTACGGTCTACGCTCCCTGCAGATCGGATGCCGATTATACGAAAGAATATATCAGGGAGTACGACGAATCGCCCCATCACGCAAGGAAATGAGGGGACATGCGTAAATTGAAATCACGCCTGCAATAGGGTATTATACAAGATGTAGTAGATTTGCCTTGGTCAGGGTGGCATATATGGCACCCGAAGAAGACCGGGCACATATCCCGGAGGATTTATGAACATAGTCATAGTCGGTTGTGGCAAGGTAGGAATGGTCATAACCCAGCAGCTTTCAAGTGAGGATCACAATATCACGCTTGTTGACGAGGACAGCGAAGCCATTGCGGCCGTAACCAATCATTACGATGCGATGGGTGTCGTCGGTAACGGCGTAAGCTATCAGACCCTTGTGGAAGCGGGAATCTCGGACTGCGATCTTTTCATCGCCGTCACCGATTCCGATGAGAAAAACCTGCTGGCCTGCCTGATCGCCGGAAGAGCCGGAAAATGCAAGACTATCGCAAGAGTCAGAAATCCCATATATTCGCATGAGATCGAATTTCTCAAAAGGGAGTTCAACCTCGCAATGGTCATCAATCCCGAGGATGCTGCCGCAATGGAGATATCCCGGGTCTTCCTTTTCCCTTCCGCATTCAAGATCGACACCTTCTCGGGCGGAAGGATAGAGCTTTTCCATTTCCACGTAACGGAAGGAATGCCCGTCTGCGGGCAGTCCCTTATGGCACTGCGTGAGGATATGCTGAAGGGCATCATCGTATGCACCATCAAAAGAGGAAACGAAGTCATCATCCCCAAAGGAAATTTCTCCTTTGCCGCAGAGGATAATGTAAGCATAGCCGCAACAAGAAAGGATGCGCTTGCATTCTTCAGAAAGCTCGGCGAAGTAAAGGGCAGGGTCAGGAATGCCATGATCGTCGGCGGAGGAACGATGTCGTATTATCTTGCCGAGAGACTCTTAAGATCCGGAATAGATACGACGATCGTCGAGATGGATTACAAGAGATGCGAAGAGCTTTCGAGCAAGCTTCCCGCTGCAAGGATCCTTCACGGGGACGGAACAAACAGGGATCTGCTCGACCAGGAGGACATTTCCACATTCCAGGGATTCGCGGCTCTTACCGGACTCGATGAGGAGAACATCCTTCTTTCGCTTTACGCGCGCAAGCATTCGTCCGCCAAGGTCGTCACCAAGATAGGACGACTCAATTTCGGATCCGTTATCGACGCACTTAATCTCGATACCATAATCAACCCGCAGAAGATAACCGCGGATCACATCATCAAGTTCGCACGTTCTATGAGTGCGGATGCATCCGATGATGTTGAATCGCTCTATAAGCTTGAGAACGGAAAGGCCGAAGCGCTTGAGTTCAAGATCAAGGTAGAGTCGCCCGTTACCGGAGTTAAGCTCAGGGATCTGAAGCTCAAAAAGAACGCTCTTGTATGCAGCATATTCAGAAACGGCAAGAACATAATCCCCACCGGACAGGACGAACTCATGGTGGGTGATTCCGTTATAGTAGTCGTCGGCGGAGCCCACATAGCCAATATCAGGGAGATCCTCGAATAGTAATGAAAAAGAATTCGATAATACTTTATATAGTGGGGATACTTCTGATCTTTGAAAGTGCGTTCCTGATACTTCCGCTGATCGTATCCGTGATCTATTCCGACGGCAACTGGATGTGGTACCTGCTTACCATATTCATCTGTCTCATCCTCGGATTTCCGCTTACACGCATCAAGAGAGGAAAGCATCTTTCCCTTAAGGAAGGATATATAATCGTCGCGCTGTGCTGGATAGTTCTCTCGCTGATCGGTGCGCTGCCCCTGATGCTCAGCGGTGATATTCCTAATTATATCGACGCACTCTTTGAGACCGTTTCGGGTTTCACCACCACGGGAGCAAGCATTCTTTCCGATGTCACCGTTCTCAGCAGATCCGGAATGTTCTGGAGAAGCTTTATGCACTGGATCGGCGGCATGGGAGTCTTTATGTTCATGATGGCGGTGCTTCCAATGCTCGGCACTTCCGATCTGAACCTTATGAAGGCGGAGTCCACCGGACCTTCTGTCGACAGGATCGTTCCCCATGTGCGTGACAGCGCAAGGCTCATGTACGGAATGTATTTCGGTATCACTCTTGCCGAGATCATATCGCTTCTCATAACCGGAATGGATCTGTATTCATCCGCACTGCTGACCTTCGGAAGCGTCGGAACCGGAGGATTCGGAATGGTCAATGAATCCTGCGGAACATATACCGCCGCACAGCAGAACGTCATCGCATTCTTCATGGCGGCAAGCGGTATCAACTACACATTCTATTTCTTCGTGATATCCGGCAAGATAAAGGACGCATTCCATATCGAGGAAGTAAAATACTATATCGGCATCATCATAGCTTCGACTCTGCTGATCGCATTCAATATCAGCAAGATATACGGAAGCTTCGGAGATGCGTTCCATCATTCCTTCTTCCAGGTGGCTTCCATCATGACCACCACGGGTTACTCCACCGCGGACTTTGATGCATGGCCCGAGCTTTCAAGAACCATACTTCTGATCCTGATGTTCATCGGCGGATGCTCCGGATCGACTGCGGGCGGCGTCAAGGTTTACAGGGTTGTTCTTCTTATGAAGCAGTTCAAGAAAGAACTGTCTGTGCTCCGTCATCCCAGGGAAGTAAAGATGCTGAGAATGGACGGAAATACCGTCAAGGAATCGGTCATCAGATCCACCAACGTTTTCATATCGATCTATTTCGTCATCTTTTTCATATCGCTTCTGTTCCTCAGCATTGAAAACTATGACTTTACAACGGGCTTTACCGCAGTCACGGCGACGATAAACAATATCGGCCCCGGACTTTCACTCGTAGGTCCGACCTGCAATTACGGATTCTTTTCCGTCTTTTCGAAATTAATATTGATATTCGACATGCTCACCGGAAGACTCGAACTGTTCCCGGTATTGCTTCTTTTCAGCATGTTGCATACCAAAAGGAGATAAAATGGTCTACACTTTAACACTTAACCCTTCGCTCGACTATGTAATGTATCCGGCAACCTACCTTAAAAAGGGCGGAACGAACAGGTCGGAAAGAGAGGAGCTCCGCGCGGGCGGAAAGGGTATCAATGTATCCGTCGTTCTCAAGAATCTCGATGTTCCCACCAAGGCACTCGGATTCATTGCAGGAACTACCGGCGATGAGATAGAAGGAACCGTGCGTTCCATAGGCATACGTACCGGCTTCATAATGCTTCCTTTCAAAAACGGAATGAGCAGGATCAATGTCAAGATCAGGGTTCCCTACGAAGATGCGAGTGACCGCGGATTTGAAGAGACCGAGCTCAATGCGGCAGGTCCCGTTGTCGAGAGCGGATCGGTCGATGAACTCTGTGACCAGCTCGAAAGATTATCCGAAGGAGATGTGCTTGTCCTTGCGGGAAGCATGCCCACACAGGCACCTGCTGATATGCTCGAGAGGATCCTTTCGGCGGTTCCGGAAAATGTAAAGACCGTTGTCGATATGACCGGAGACAGACTAAGGAGAGCACTTCCGTTTAAACCCTTCCTGGTAAAGCCAAATCTCGAGGAACTCTGCCAGGCTGCGGGACGCGAGCTTAAGGATGAAAAGGATATCATCTCCGAAGCGGAAAAGCTTCAGAAGTCCGGAGCGGAGAATGTAATAGTATCGATGGGTGCGGACGGTGCGATCCTTCTTGACAGGACCGGAGAGATCCACAGATGCAAGGCACCCAAAGGAAAGGCACTCGGTGCGTTCGGTGCGGGCGATTCCATGACTGCCGGATTTATAAAGGGATTCCTGGATGAGCATGATTACGGATACGCACTCAAACTCGGGATAGCTGCCGGAAGCGCTGCAGTGTTCGAAGGAAAGCTTCCCGACTACAAGGAGATAATGAAGGTATTCGATGAAGTATAAAGGCCTTCCCGTAGGCAAAGGAATAGTGATGGGACGCATCAGGTCAAGATCTGCAGCATCGACGGCTTCCGCCGAAACGGAGGTCTTCGACGCGGATCTTGAGAGGATGCGTTTTTTTGACGCTCTCCTGGAATTCGAAGGTGATATGAAAAAGCTCGCAGCATCGGCTCCGAGCAGGGAAGGAAAGGAGATCATCTCGGGACAGATCATGATAGCAAGGGATCCCGTGCTGTCAGATGAGGTCACGGGACTGATCGATTCCGGAAAGAGAGCGGGCGAAGCTCTTGAACAGGCATGCAGGAAATATGAGGAGCTTCTCAGGGCTTCCGGCGATGAACTGTTCATGGAAAGAAGTGAGGATCTGTTCGAGGTAAAGAGCGGGATCCTTTCCCGTATGGGTGAAACGAACGATGTACCGGGAGAGAAAAGCGAAGATGACGGAGATGTCATTTTTGCCGAAAGACTGAGCGCGGCAGAAGTGATAAGCCTTCTTGATGACGGGATCAGAGCCGTAGTCATGAAGACCGGAACAGCCACATCCCATGTTGCCGTAATACTGCGCTCAATGGGGATAACCGCGGTCTTTGGCGTGGCATATGACGGCGAAAAAGCCGCATCGGGAACGGAATGCATTGTTGACGGAAACCGCGGGACGGTCATTGTCTTACCTTCGGAAGATGAGAAGAGTGCGTATAAAAAGCTCATCGAACAGTCCGGGGATAACGTGAAGGCGGTGAAGGAACCCTATGCACCGAGTGTCACGATGGACGGCATCACCATAGATGTGATGTGCAATTTAGGATTTGAAAAGGTGCCGGGAGTAAGTTCAGCATCTGACGGAGCGGGACTTGTCCGTACCGAATTCCTTTTCATGAACGAAAGCAAAATCCCGACAGAGGATGAACAGGCGGAAGTGTATTCCCGAATAGCAGATTCCTTCCGCGGGAAGCCGGTTGTCATAAGAACGCTTGATGCTGGCGGGGATAAGGAACTTGTTCCCTCCGGCGAGGGTGTCCGTGAAGACAATCCCGCTCTCGGATTAAGGGGGCTTCGTGCGAGTCTTTCCGACAGGGAACACTTCAAGATACAGATACGTGCGATACTCCGTGCATCAAACGGACGCGATGTGAGTATCCTCATTCCCATGGTCACATCCGTCAGCGAGATACTTAATGTCAGAAGCATCATGGAAGAATGCAGATCGGAGCTGGGAGCCGAAGGAAAAGCATACAGGGCGGATATCAAGCTCGGATGCATGATCGAAACACCTGCGGCTGTTCTGTGTGCGGACAGCCTGGCGCCGGATGTGGATTTTTTCTCAATAGGCACCAACGACCTTGCACAGTACATCATGTGCGCCGACAGGACCAATCCTCTTATGTCGGAGCTGTGCAGCATATATCAGCCCGCCGTCCTTCGCGCGGTTAAGAGAGTTTGCGACTGTGCATCGAAAGCGGGAATTTCCGTCACGATATGCGGGGAGGCGGCTTCGTATCCCGATATGCTTCCCGTGTTCATAGGAATGGGAGTAAAGTCATTCAGTGTCGATCCCGGCAGGGTTTCCGAGATGAAGCATCAGATCCGCAAGCTGAATGTGTGGAGCTGTAAGGAACTTGCAGGCATGATCGTCAAAGCCGGGACCAAGGAAGACATAGAAAGACTTATCAGGTAACAGATTTGAACCACGAAGAAGCAAGACAGTACAAAAAAATGATACTTACACCGCCGGGAAAGCTGATCTTCACCCTGGCGGTCCCGACAGTGGTAAGCATGCTGATCACGATGATATACAACCTCGTCGATGCGTACTTTGTCGGAAAGCTCGGAAAGAGTGCCAGTGCCGCGATAGGAATAGTGATGACCTTCCAGACCGTGTTCCAGGCCTTCGGTTTTATGTACGGCCAGGGATCGGGATCCAAGATCGCACGTCTCCTCGCCGTAGGAAAAAAAGAAGAAGCCGACCGCGTACTGACTCTCGGTATAGCGGCTTCTTTTATGTCGGGTCTTATTCTGATGATGCTCGGACTTGTCTTCATCGATCCGCTGATCCATCTCATGAGTACGGATACGATCTTCCCCTATGCCAAGATCTATGCTCTCTACATCATCATTTCCGGCCCCGTCCTTTCGGTAAGCTGCGTACTCAATAATGTCATGAGATATGAGGGCAGGGCATTCTTTGCGATGTTCGGTCTTGTATCGGGCGGAGTTCTCAATATGATCCTCGATCCTATCCTGATGTTCGGTTTCGGAATGGGGATACGCGGAGCCGCTATCGCAACAATGGTCTCACAGTTTCTGAGCCTCGGCATCCTGCTTTATATGTTCCTTTCACACAGGGCGATCAGCTCCATAAGATTAAAATACCTTAAGCTTCCCGCCGGGGAGATTGCCTCATGTGTATTCGATATCATAAAGACCGGATTTCCTTCTCTGCTCAGACAGCTGTGTGCAACACTTTCAACCTCGGTGCTCAACATCGTCTCAAAACCCTTCGGCGACGCGGCCATGGCAGCCATGACCATTGACGGAAGGGTGCTGATGTTCATAGGAAGTACGATGATCGGAATAGGTCAGGGCTTTCAGCCTGTTTCCGCGTTCAATTACGGGTCAAAGAAATACAAGAGACTTAAGCGTGCATGCTTTGTAACCTGGAGAGCGGGTACGGTTATCATGGCTGTTTTCGCGGTGCTCGGATTTATATTTGCCGCGGATGTCATAAGGATGTTCGTTGAAGACGAAGAGATCGAGCTCGTTGTGCATTATGGGGTTCCGGCACTCAGGTTCATGTGCATAGCCGTTGTGGTTCAGCCTGCTTCCGTTGTGGGCAACATGCTGTTTCAGAGCATAGGGGATTCAAGGAAGGCATCGTTTCTGTCGATGCTGAGGTCCGGACTTTGCTACATACCTCTTCTTATTTTGCTTCCTCCGTTTATGGGATTTTTGGGAATACAGTGTTCACAGATGGTTGCGGATATTTTGTCGGCGGTCATATCCGTTCCTTTTGTAATAAAGTTTTTGAAGAGCATTCCGTCCGAGGATATAAGTACGGTACAGGACGAAAGGTATGCGGAGTATGTAAAAAGCATGGAGGACATTGCAGATGCCTGATACTACAGGATACAAGATAACAGGTATGAGCTGCGCCGCTTGTCAGGCACATGTCGAAAAGGCAGTGTCCGGTGTTAACGGTGTCTCGAAATGCGAAGTCTCCCTTCTTACGAATTCAATGAAGGTGGAAGGAAGCGCTTCGCCCGAAGAGATAATCAAAGCAGTTGAAAAAGCCGGGTACGGAGCAAGTGTATCGGACGGCGGAAGCAGGGCGGTAACAGAGGAAGAACTCAAGGATACGGAAACTCCGAAGCTCTTAAGAAGGCTGATCCTGTCCGTGATACTTCTGCTCGTTTTGATGTATTTCAGCATGGGTGTGATGATGTTCGGATGGCCTGCTCCCGTTGGGCTTGTACATACGGGCACGGTGGCACTTGAAGCGGTTCTTTCCGGAATTATCCTGATCATAAACAGAAAGTTTTTCATCAGTGGATTTAATGCGGTCATCCACAGGGCGCCGAATATGGATACGCTCGTTGCGATGGGCGCGGGTGTTTCGTATATATACAGCATGGTGACTCTCGTCAGGGTCTTTAATGTCTGCATGGAAGATGCCATGGACCTTATGATGAATGAGCTGTATTTCGAATCAGCAGCAATGATCGTAACTCTCATCACCGTCGGAAAAACCCTGGAAAGCTACAGCAAGGGCCGCACCACCGATGCACTTAAGAGCCTTATGAAGCTTGCTCCGAAATCCGCGGTCGTAATGCGCAACGGAAAAGAGACCGAGGTTCCCATCGAAGAGGTTAAGGTCGGAGACATATATATTGTAAAACCCGGTGAGAATATTCCCGTCGACGGTATTGTCATAAGCGGAAGCAGCGCGGTAGGTGAATCCGCACTTACCGGAGAATCGATACCTGTTGATAAAGAGCCCGGGGATAAAGTCTCCGCGGCATGCACAAATCTTTCGGGGCTTCTCACATGCAGGGCCGAGAGGGTCGGTGAGGATACAACTCTTTCCGAGATCATACGTATGGTAAGGGATGCATCGATGTCCAAAGCACCGATCGCGAGGATAGCAGACAAGGTATCCGGAATATTTGTTCCTTCGGTAATGGGCATAGCACTTATCGTATTTGTGATCTGGATGATCATTGGCGGAGGGCTTCCCTACGCACTCACAAGAGCAATAACGGTGCTTGTCGTAAGCTGTCCGTGTGCACTTGGACTTGCGACTCCCGTTGCGATAATGGTCGGAAACGGAGTCGGAGCAAAGAACGGGATCCTTTTCAAAACCTCCGCATCACTTGAAGAAGCGGGCAGAAGCAGGATCGCAGTACTTGATAAGACCGGAACCCTCACAAAGGGAGAACCTGTGGTCACCGATGTATTTCCTGCAGAGGGAATCACGGAAGAGGATCTCCTGAAGAAGGCATATGCTCTTGAGGCGGGAAGCGAGCATCCTCTTGCAAAGGCTGTGACAGCATATGCCGAAGAAATAAAGATATCTCCGGTAAAGATAAATGATCTCCGTGTTTTCCCCGGGAACGGAATTACGGGAAGCGCAGACGGTGTTGAATACAGGGGCGGAAACGAAAGATTCATCTCCGAAAAATGCACGATTTCCGACGAGGTGAAAAATGCTTCTTCAAAGCTTGCATCGGAAGGAAAGACTCCGCTGTTTTTCACGGAGAGTGACAAGTTTCTCGGAATGATCGCAGTCAGTGATGTTCTCAAGGAGGATTCCGTGAGAGCGATATCCGAGCTTAAGGGACTTGGCCTCAGAGTGGTAATGCTGACGGGAGACAATGAGCTGACCGCCGCGGAGATAGGAAAGCAGTCAGGCGTGGACGAGATCGTATCGGGTGTTCTTCCTAGCGGCAAAGAAGCTGTTATAAAGAAGCTCCGCGAGCACGGAAAAGTACTTATGGTCGGAGACGGAATAAACGATGCTCCCGCACTTACAATTGCCGATACGGGAATGGCGATAGGAGCCGGTACGGATGTTGCGATAGATGCGGGCGATGTCGTGCTGATGAAATCCTCCCTTTCGGACGTATGTGCCGCACTCAGACTTTCGAGAAAAACACTTACGGTAATACACGAGAATCTTTTCTGGGCATTCATTTATAATCTGCTGCTTATACCCATAGCCGCCGGTGTGTTTACAAAGGCGGGATTGCAGATGAGTCCGATGTTCGGCGCGGCGGCCATGAGTCTTTCTAGCTTTACCGTATGCATGAATGCGCTCCGCCTGAATCTTTTCAGAACCCACAATCCCTCGGGTGACCGCATGCCGAGTGATTTTGACAGGGAACTCAAACTGTTGGATAATGAGGAAAAATCAGTTTTTTCCGATGTAAAGGAGATCAATATGACCAGAACAATGAATATCGAAGGAATGATGTGTGCACACTGCGAAGCTTCCGTAAAGAAAGCGCTGGAAGCCGTAGAGGGCGTTGCATCCGCAGAGGTATCACATGAAAAAGGAACCGCCGTAGTTGCACTTTCATCCGAGGTTTCCGATGATGTTCTTAAGAAGGCAGTAGAAGACAAGGATTATAAAGTGACCGGAATCGAATGAAGAATCTAAAGGTTTCAAAGACAACAAAAGCAGCATATTTCCTGCTTCTTGCCGCATATACGGTACTTCTTTTCGTGCTGTTTCGAAATCAGGCATATCATCTCGAGTACCAATACTACGGTTCGGATGTCGATGCTTATATTCTTGAAATGCTCGGGATCGACAGCGGGTTTGATTTCCCATACCCGGTTTATTTCATGCTGGGTAAATTCCTTGCGCTGTTTTCGACCGTGCATATGGGAGCTGCTCTTTCCGCCACGATACTCAACTCGGTATCTCCTGCGGTGCTTTCTTATTTCATGTTAAAAGAGCTTGCTCCGCTCGTTCCCGAGAAGAATAAGAATAGGGCAGCCTATGAGGGCTTTCTCCTGCTCGTTACCTATTCCATATTCTTCGTTTCGATGCTGTATCCTCCGAAGAATATCTATCTGCCCGGAATGACACTCAGGAATCTCGGTGTATTCAGTGCGAATCCCTACTATAACCAGACCTATCTTGCGGCAAGGGGCTTTGCCATAGTCGCATTCTTCCTTTTCGCACACATACTGACTTATTACGAGGACCATGTCGATAAAAAGGAGTACATTGCATTTTCCGTATTCCTTATTTTGGCAACGCTCACAAAACCGAGCTTTACCTTTGTTCTTGTATCGGCTGCAGCGGTTCATATGATCGTAAAGCTGATAATGTCCAAGGGAAAGAAGTTCAGGGAATTCCTTTATCTTCTTGCAACGGCAGTTCCCACATTCATAACGCTGATCATCCAGTTCGGAGGAGTGTTCGGTTCTTCTTCACATGCGGGAGAAGGCGGAGGGATCGGATTCGGAATAGGAAAGGCATGGAGTGTATATACCGGAAATATCGTGCTTGCGGTCATGCTCGCAAATGCGTTTCCCGGAGTGGTGATGCTCCTTAACCTGAAGCGTTTCAAAGACAACAAGATTTTCCTTCTTGCATGGGAAGTTATGATGGCGGGATTTCTTGAGTTCCTGTGCCTTTATGAAAAAGGGGACAGATTTGTTCACTGCAATTTTGCATGGGGATATATCTACGGAATATTCTTCGTGTTCGTGGCAGGTCTGATGCTGCTCATCGAAAACACGGTAAAGAAAAAACAGCCCGTATGGATGCTTGCGTTCGAGTGGGCGGTTTATGTATGGCATCTGGGCTGCGGTATTGCGTTCTTTGCAATGCTATATATGGGAGGATACTTCTATGTCTGATAAGGCAAAGCGTCCTTCGGCCGCACATATCATAGCGACGGTGCTTATCCCGATGTATGTCGGTGCATGCATCTATATGTACTTTATGTTCATGGGATGGACTGAAGGCGCGGTATACGAATCGGATCTTCCGGCACATATAAGTCTTGCTGTTGATGACGGATTGATTTATTCACTCATCTCACTCATCCTGATCGCACTTGACCGTATTCATCTGATGGTGCTGCTTCCGCTTGTCCTTGGC
>JAEEGH010013055.1_pt1 | contig 18513 bp, 3 predicted proteins | sample 9134181 | NCBI WGS metagenome assembly JAEEGH01 (sample SAMN16246544, study PRJNA631951) | gut metagenome | biome: gut microbiome; feature: rumen; material: DP-attached | host: Bos | place: Iran: Karaj | collected 2018-10 | reverse complement strand
GTCATTGTCGGGATTGACCCGACAATCTCACATAAAGAGGGACTTATGAAAGAATACACAAAAGATGAAATAAAACAAATATACGGGATACGTCGTGCCAGAATTGCGGCTTATCTTACTGATAACAACATAGGGGCGGCTGTATACATTGACAGCGAAGAACACCGCGATCCTGCAATTCCTTATTTAACAGGACACAACAGCGATGCAATTGTAATTCTTTTCAGCGACGGCTACACATACCTTATTGCATGGGATGAAAATCTTGCAAGAAAAAATGCTTACTACGACAAACTTGTTCCATATACTCGCTACAAGAACAGAGACATTGATGCTATAAAAGCAATTTTGAATGTAGGCTATACTCACGGAGTAAACAGCAAGGTTCAGCTTCCACCATATCTTACATATCCGCAGTATCTTCATTTTATTGATGAGCTTAACAATTATGATTGCCGCTGTACAGAAGAAGGAGTTCACACCTTTACAGTTGCATGCCGCGTTACAAAGGATGATTACGAAATTGAATGCATACGCGAGGCTGCAAGAATTGGAGATTTAATTGTAGATAAAATAGAAGAAAAGATAAAAGACGGTTCAATTAAAACAGAAGCAGATGTTGCACTTTTTATTGAACGCGAATGCCGTGAACAGGGCTGTGAACGAACTGGCTTTGACACACTTGCAGCAGGACCTGAACGTAGCTTTGCAATTCATGCATTCCCTAATTACACAAATGCACCTTGGCCTGCTAAAGGACTTTCGATTCTTGATTTTGGCGTTGTATACAAGGGCTACACTAGTGACCAGACAATTACAGTTGCAAAAGGAAGACTTTCTGCAGAACAGAAAAAGCAGCTTGAGCTTGTTCAAAAAGCATACGATGAATGTCTTAAGCTTTACAAACCGGGTCACACAATTCACGAAGCATCAAAACACGCTGATTATGTTTTCTCAAAAGCAAAAAGAAAAATGCCGCACACACTTGGTCACGGCATTGGCTTAGAGATTCATGAATATCCTAGAGTTAGTACAAGAATGCCCGCAGGCCTTGAGTTTACACCAGGCATGGTCCTTACACTGGAACCAGGCCTTTACGATGAAACCCTCGGCGGCACACGACTTGAAAATGACGTGCTGATTACCAAAGACGGGCATGAAGTTCTGACTCACTCACGAATTATTTATATAAAATAGATTGCCGGGTCAAGCCCGGCAATGACAAACTAGAAAATCTGAATACTATTCTCAGCAAGTTCAATTCTTTCGAGCACGTTGTCTATGCGGTTGCACATGGCGTCGGCAAGATATGCATCATCAAGTCCGTCTGAAAGCTCTTTCATGTATTTGAATACCTTACGCAATTCGTGGTTTGTAACAGAGAAAGGCTTTTGTGGATCGAAGGTTGAATCTTCTTCTCCAAGAACGCCTGCTTTCTTAAGCGACTGTGCAGTCTTCAAAAGTCCTGGAGTACCAGACATCTTTGCAATAAGATATTCCATCTGCATACGAACAGGGCTTGCCATAAACTGTGCTTTTTCGTCTTCTGGAAGATATTCGCAAAGCTCGAGTAGCTTTTTGAACAATTCAATTTCGGCAGCATTTTCAATTGCTGAATCATCGTCGGCAAGAATCTTTTCAATTGTTGGAAGAAGCTCTTCTGCAGTACTCATAAGACTTCTTGCAGTAGGACGTCCTTCTTCAGAAGCAAGCTTAGCATTTTCTTCTTCAAGCTCGGCAACCTTACGGCGCATTTCGTCCATTTCACCGGCGTGCTGTTCTTCCATCTGCTGCATTTCTTCGGCGTATTGCTGTTCCATCTGCTGAATCTGTTCATCCTGCTTCTGGATAATCTGATCCTGAGCATGAGCATTATGCTGTGCAAGCTCGTTTGCTCTTTGTACTGTATCCATTGCCATAGAAGCAGTATCCATCATTGCAGTTGCATATGAAGGAGGAGTCTGTGCAGGACGCGCAGGCATTTGAGGCTGAGCAGGAGCCTGTGGAGGCATTTCCTTTCCGGCATTTGGACCAATACCCATTTCTTCAGGACTAGCTGTGAATGGGTCAGGCAATTTATTTACATCAAATTCTGGTTCTGGTTCTTCATCGCTTGTTGTTGTAGTTTCATCAAACTGGTCAAAATCAAAGCTGTCGCCGTCAACATTGTCGAGCATATCAGAAACAGAAAGGTCGCTTTCAGGTTCACCATCGCCTGTAAACTTAGGCTTTTCAAATCCGGCAGAAGTATCAATTTCGGCATCATCAAGATCTGAGCTGTCGCCTGTGCCCGAACCTGAGCCAGATCCATCTCCATTTCCACCACCAGAGCCGCTTCCATCTCCAGAATCGTCTCCGTCACCGCTGCCACCGCCAACGAGTTTTTCTTTATCAGAAAGAGGTTCAGCTTCATTATTTTCGAATGGAGAAACTTCCTCGTCAGTTTTGAGGGCATCTGTATTTACATCATCTTCATCATCAAAGAATTCTTCTTCGTCTTCCTGGAGAGCTTCCTGCATTGGAACGTTATCGCCCATTGTGTCAAAGTCAAAGCCTTCTTCGCCTTCGGCAGGCTGTTCACCGTCTGGCCCTTCGACAGGCTCAGGGACCCCTTCCTCTACTGGTGTTGTCTCATCTACAATCTCATCAAATGGAGCAATTTCGTTTTCATCCTCTGGAACCTCTGGGGCTGGAGGAAGATTCATCTGAGCGCGGATAGCATCAATCTGCTTGTCGGCAAGAACATTCGGCTGACGCAAATTTCGGCTCTTATCATAAGATTCAATTGCCTGCTCATAAAGTCCGTTCTTTGAATAAATCTTTCCAAGCATATTATAGCCGGCAGGATTTCTCATATCGCGGGCAACATATTCCTTTGCCATAGTTTCGGCCTGTTCCATTTTTCCAACCTGATTGAAACGACCGGCCGCAGACAAAAGATAATCTTTATAATTTCTGTTTACAGTATTAATTTTCTTAAAGCAGCTTTCTGCCTTTTCATCCTCGTCCTTACAGATTAAATACTGACCGTACAAATCAAGAACCTGAGGATCTTCTTTATCTTCTTCGTAAAGCTCTTTTACGTTTGTTCCGGCTGCATCAATCTGATTTGCAGAAAGAAGAGTCTGAACATATCGCTTTCTTAAATCTTTATCATCAGGAGAAATTTCAAGTGCATCCAAAACAGTTTCAAGAGCTTCTTCTGGTTTTTCACCTTTTTCCAAAGCTTCAGAAAGTCCTGTAAGAATCTGAATATCCTGGTCATCAATTTTCTTTGCACGCTTAAATGTCTTTTCTGCAGAATCATAATCGTACTGATCAAGATAAATATTTCCGAGCATTCCAAGAAGCTTTGTATCATTTGGATGAAGCTCAATAGAATGCTTTACAAGCTCAGACGCTTCCTTTGATTTCTGGCATTGTACAAGAACACCACTAAAATCCTTTATGGCATCAACCCAACCCGGCTTTGCTTTAAGTGCATTCTGGAAACAGCGGATTGAATCTGAATACATCTTTGCCTTTGAAAAACATCGGGCAAGGTTATAATTCAAAATTGGATGGTTAGGGTCAATCTGAAGTCCGCGCTTAAATGATGCAATTGATTTCTGGTAATCCTTTTTTTCAAGGTAGATTGCACCAAGGTGATTATATGCAAGAACATCAGAAGGATTTTCGTTTACTACTGAAGAGAAGGCTTCAATAGCATCATCCCAGTTGCCCATTTCGCGGTAAGTAAATCCTAAGTTATAGTTAACATCAGCACTCTGACGGCCTTCATCAACAGCACGTTCAAGGATTTCAATAGATTCCTCGTAGCGCTTAAGACGACGATAAATAGCACCAAGGCTTGTCATTGCATCAATATAATGAGGATAAAAAGTAATAATCTGTTCGTAATAAGGAATAGCTTTGGCATCTTCACCGTTCTTTACATAAATTGAGCCAAGCTCCTTAAGATAATCAACGTTCGAAGGGTCATCCTTTAAAAGCTGCTTGTACAATCTTGCAGCAGTAGGAAAATCTCGCGCAATAACTGCGCCCTGAGCACGTGTCAAAATCAGATTCTTTTCGTTTACATTGTTCTCGAATTTCTTAGCCATAAGTTCCCCCTCTTACTTCCCCAACCTTTGTAGTGGACGCGCAAAAACTTCTCTTGAAAGCGGTCCGGTAATTCTGTCATCAAGCGACGACCACGATGCAACAGCAAAATAATATATTTTTCCGTTTTCAAGACCTGTGAGAGTATAGCTTGTAGTATTTCCTGCGTTTACAGGCGACGGTCCTTCAAGAGCAACTCGTCCAAGATATTCACCAGGTCTGTTTCCGTAGTAGATGTAATATCCACCAGCAGTATCATCAACAGAATAATTCCATTTTAATGTAACAGAGCCGTTTCCAGCTTCGGCCTTTACTGTAAAAGGAGGCAAAGGCAAAGGCAGCTCCGTAAAATCAAGTGTAAGCTGAGTAACTGATGGTGTAACAGCACCGTTACCATCAGGATAAAGCTCGCAGGCTACCTGGAAATACATTCCGCTTACATCTTCAATTTTCTTTCCGCTTTCTACAGGCTTCCATTTAGGATAAGAATCTGTCCAGTTAAAGAAGTTGTCTCCTGAACGAACAAAAAAGCTTACTTCTGTCTGGGCAGGCACGTTCATTTCTGCAGTAAGGCTGTTCAAAACTGAACCAGTAGAAACAACGATTGGTCTTGTCTGAAAGCGGCCTCCCGCAGGCTGATAAAGCATTCTTCCAAGAGCACCAGCGGCCTCTGCAGACTGATAATCTGGAGGCGAATAAGGCCTGCGCAGAATTCTGATTTCATCAATTTTACCTGTATATTCATTGCAGAATTCAAGTTCAGAAGGAGTTCCCATTACAATAAGAGAAACCTGTCCGTCTTCTTTGCCGTTTGATGTTATATAGATAATATCTTCTGTGATTCCGTTTACAAGATATTCAAGAATACCTGTTTCGCAGTCATAAGAAAGTGCGTGATATGACCAGCTGTCTGGAATAATAGTGCTTGAGCCTTTAAGATGGATTTCTCCGTCTCCGTTTGGCCCTGCATAAGAATCAAAAAGATTTGCAATAGTCCAGTTGAGCTTTCCACCGTCAAAAAGACAGTTTATAAGCTGATAAATAAGTCTTCCGCGTACATTTTTGGAAGATTCCCAGTTAACAATAACTTCTCCGTTTTCTGCGAGCGACGGACAAAGCCAGAATTCAATAGAAAAAGAGCCCATAAGGCCTTCGGAACCAAAGAAAGTACCAGGTTTACCGGTTACGCTAAGGCCTCCAATGTTACGGCTAAGTCCCGCAGACTTTTCCAGCAGAGAATCACTTGAAATTTTAAGATTATTTGAGGCTATATCGTAATAACCAGCCGAAATGGGGTTTACAGGATTTTCAAAATCAATTAAAAGGTCTGTGTAATCGTCAAAAACAAAGGAATTTGTGGCAAGTTCAACACAATCATAGCCAAAACGGCCTTTTCCAGTCGTTAAATTTTCTGAATACTGAAAATCAGGCCAGCCACCCTTTCCACCGAGAACAATCTGTTTAGCTTCTGCAAAACCAAGGGAATTTCCCAACGCTAGAAGCAAACCAACAGCCAAAAAAGCTGTCTTTTTAAATAATTTTTTCATATAGGTACCTGCTTAAACTATCGGCATAATTAAAAAAAATATGATATAATTTTTTCGTGGCACGTAACATCCTACATGAAACTGCATTAAAGGCTCCTCAATCTAGCGGCGTATATTTATGGCGCGATGAAAATGGGACTATTATATATGTAGGAAAAGCAAAAAACCTTAAAAACAGGCTTACTTCATATTTTTCGGGCCAAAGAACTGTAAAAACAAGGCTTCTTGTATCACGGGCCGCTTCTATTGAATATATTACTACCACAAATGAGTACGAAGCCCTTCTGCTTGAAAATAATCTTATTAAAAAACACAGTCCCCGCTATAACATCTGTCTTAAAGATGGCAAATCATATCCGGTATTGCGGGTAACAAAAGAGGATTTCCCAAAGATTTTCAGAACGCGACGCATTTTGCAGGATGGATCGCTTTATTTTGGTCCCTACCCTAACGTTGCAGCACTCGATACTTTTATTGAAAATATCTACAGGCTTTATCCGGTACGTCATTGCAGGACACTTCATAAACGCGAAACTCCATGTCTCTATTATCACATGAAGCAATGTAAAGCTCCCTGCTGCGGAAAGATTGATAAAGAAGAATATAATAGTTATATAGAAGAAATTACATCTTTATTGTCAGGCCAGGCAGACAGCGCAATAGAAAAAATGACTGCCGAAATGAAAGCTGCCTCTGCAAATCTTGATTTTGAAAAAGCAGCACGTTTGCGCGACGGAATAAAGGCCCTGATGGTTTTGCAGAATCAGAATATTGTAGAAAGCTTTGATTCCGAAGACCGCGATTACATTGCCCATTACAGCGAAGGGGAACTTGTAAGCTTTACAGTTCTTAAAATCCGCGGTGGAAAACTTTTGGGCCGTGAAAATTATCGTGTAGAAAGCCTGAACGAAGATGATGAACTACTGGCAGAATTTATGGCTGCCTATTATGAAGATTCTGCGCAGATTCCTCCTGCAATTTACGTCCCGACAGAAGCCCAGTGTGATTTTATAAACAGATGGCTTAGCGAGCAGATGAATACAAATACAAAAGTTTGCGTTCCCGATGATAGTGATAAGCACGGAATTGCAGCCTTGAATATGGCGCGCGAAAATGCCCATGAGGATATTATCAGACGCCTGCGAGATCGTGGAGATGTTCCTGCAATGGAAGAGCTTAAGACTTTGCTTGGTTTGGACACACTTCCTGTCCGCATTGAAGGCTTTGATATTGCCCATATCGGCGGAAAGTTCCCGGTTGCTTCGCTGATAAGTTTTTATAATGGAAATCCGGATAAGAAGAATTACCGTTACTTCCGCTTGAAAACTACTGATGGAATTATTAATGATTTTCAGTCTATGCGAGAAGCAGCAACCCGTCGTTATACACGCCTTTTAAATGAACAGGCCGATCTGCCTGATTTGATTTTGATAGATGGTGGTCTTGGCCAGGTAAATGCAGTTGAAGAGATTTTGAACTCGCTTGGATTGGATATTCCAGTTGCAGGTCTTGCAAAACGGGATGAAGAAATATATCTTCCCGGAAACAGCACGCCTATTAATCTTCCAAAACGAAGTGATGCTTTAAGGCTGCTCCAGCGTGTCCGAGATGAAACACATAGATTTGCCACAAGCAGAAACCAGAGGCTGAGGACTAAGGAAAATACAGATTCGATTTTTCTGGAGCTGCCCGGTGTTGGCGAAAAACGTGCTATTGCTTTGCAGAAAAAGTTTATTACCCTGGAAGCTTTGGCCAGTGCAGAAGAAAGTGCTGTTGCCCAGTGCCTGCATATTAAGAATGCCTCAGAAGCGGCAGATATTCTCTTAGCGGCCAAACAACTTCTTACAGCCCGTCAGGAAAAAAAGGAAGTTCAAAAACAATCCCTTGGTGCTGCAGGAACCACAAAAGAAAAGGCTGCAGAAGCCGGCTATATTTCATCTCTTGTTGATGAAGCTATGGGATATGCGGTGGCAGAAAAGAAATAAAAAATCGACAAGAATAAAAAAAAGATCGGTGGCTTTTGAACCATCGATCTTTTTTTTTACCGTTTATCTTTTATGCTCTTTTCTTTTTAAGACAAAGCACAACGCCTGCAATTGCAGCACAGAATACAGCAAGGATAATCCAAAGCGCTGCATTTGAATGCTCAGCAGGTTCAGCTTCTGTTACAGAAACATCAACTGCACCTGCACTTACCGAAGCCTGAGGTTCTACAAGCTCTGCTTCTTCTGTATTTGCAGTTTTAGGAAGAATCATTGCAAGCTGATCTTCAGCAACAGGTTCTTCAAGAAGTTCTGTTGGATGTTCTGTTACTGCAATAGTGGCAGCTGTTTCTGTTACAGTCTCGACTGCCTTCTTAGCAGCTTTCTTGGTAGACTTCTTTGAAGATTTCTTTTCTGCTTTCTTAGCTTCTTTAGTTACAGTTGATGAAACTTCGTCTGCCGCAGTTTCATCGTTCTGCCAGAACTTCTGGATGAACTTTGGAACTTCAACAACATGACTCTGCAAAGCACCTGCTGTCTTTGGTGAATCACCGAAGGTATAAACATCCTGATCACCTTTGCCAGAAATTAAGCGACCGAAGAAGCGGTTTGGATTGCTTGATACCTCTTTATAAACCCCTTTGTTTGCAGAAGCATTACTTTTTGTTGTAACTTTGATGACAATACCATCTTCTGTTGGAGCTACAGCACTATCACCTGTAGCTTTTGCAAGATTTACAGAAGCAGTCTTATCGTCATCCCACTTACTGTTTACTGTAACAGTAAACATATTAGCATTTGTTGTCTCTATCTTATCAATTGGAAGTTCTGAAGTTACTTCTATTGTAGCCTGACTCCAGTTACCATCTGCAGGCCAAGTATTTGATTTAAGATCTATCGTAATACAATTAGAATCATAAGTCTTAACAGGAACTGTATAAACTACATGAGAGGCAAGACTGCTACCAATAGTGAGTGTAATATCCTGTGCAGTCCATGTAGCAGCTGGGAAATTACTCAAAGTAACTGTGGTACCTGAAAGGCTGGTTGATACATTGTGGTCTGCACTTACACCTGCTCTAGAAAGAGCTGATGCTGGAACATCAGTATTTAAGGTAATTTCCACAGTTGTTACACCATTTGTAGTTACAGCATCACCTATGCTTACAATATCTGTAGCAGCAAGATTCTTAGGAGCAATTGTCAGAACATCCTTAGACATAAGATTAGAACCAACAGTGAGTGTAATCTTCTGCTCATCCCATCCAGCATCTGGAATATCAGTTAAGGTAACTACATGACCTGTCAAATCTGCATGAACTGAACTTGGAGTTACGGTTACACCTGCAGTTTCAAGAGCAGAATCTGGAACTCCTTCTTTCAAATTGATTGTTACAGTTGTTGTATTGTTTTCAGTTACTGCATTATCAATGCTATTAATATCTGTAGCAGCAAGAGCCTTTACAGGAACAGTCAAAACAATTCCAAGATCAATTGTATCGTTTGCTGTAAGCTTGATTTTCTTTTCAGTCCATCCCTTTTCAGGAATACTTGAAAGAGTAACTTTAGTCTTATCATTACTTAACTGTGCAGAAACTTCGTTATCTGCAGTAATCTTTGTTAATGCACTGGCAGGAGCATTATTATTCAAAGTTATTGCCAAATCATAACTTGTTTTAGTTCCGTCATAATCTGCAGTAGCAACAGTAATATCACCACTTCCAAGAGCCTTTGCAGGAATTGTAAGTGCTTTCTTTTCGATGCTTCCATTAATAGTTATGTTAATAACCGTATCGCTCCAGCCCTGTGAAGGGAGACTTGTTAATTTAAATCTTGGATTATCAGCTTCTGATGTATCCAAAGTAACAGTTACGTCATTATTTGCCGTATAACTTGTAATCTTTCCAACACCTGCGCCAGTTGGGAATGAAATTGGAACGTATACAGTATCTCCAGAAGTCCAGGTTTGATCGGTTAATGTGATATCATCTGATGTAAATGATCTTACCGGAATTTCGAATACATCTTTTGAAACACCATTAATCTTAAGTGTAACAGGTTGTGGAGTCCATATTTTTTCAAATGGAGTAAGAGTTACCTTAATGCTTGAAACATTTACCCAGGCCTGGTTTGCAATAGATTCAGGCTGTGTATTGTAATCATTAAATGTTACATTTGAAATTGTTGCATTTTCTGCAGTAACAGAATGAATAACTACACCTGGTCCGTTATCACCAAAGCTTACTGTAAACTCTTGTGCAGAGGCACTATATTCAGGGGCTGACCATACAGGAGCAGATTCTGTTCCTGTATTCTTCTTGATTGAAATATCGGCTGCAGCAGGACTTCTGTCTATAAGCCAATACTGAACACTTGTATCATTAACCTCTTTTCCCAAATAATGAGGTGCTGTGATATTATCAAGCTCATCCATAAGGAAGAGTGCAATACGCTTATGAGGTGATTTTACTTCTGGTAATTCATAAACGTAATTACCATTATCTGGAGTCATATCTATCCAATCAGTATCATCTGCAGAAGCAGTTGCATTATAACCTTCTGTAATAACTAACTTATATTTCATCTGCTGCCAGTCTGTAACATTATCTTTAATACATGTTGTTTTATCATTACTACTTGGATTAAGTTTTACATTAATATAGCAATAAAGCTTTGAACCTGCAGAATACAAGTTGGTAGGATTTGAACCACCATTATTATCGTATGCTATTTGCTGTGAACCTGTATAATCTGTTCCTTCAGAATCTTTAATTGCATAATTATATAATACTTTATGACCATCTACAGTTGCGGCGTAATGCTCATGAATAAACGGAGCTTCATTATCCATCTTCCATCCATACTTTTCTACATCTGATGTATTTAATGCCTGGAGTGTTGACTCTGCGTCGGCACCTTTAATCTTTGCATGGATTACACTTCCACCATAATCAGTACTGCTATCATTGTTATCGAAATTTGGATCCTTTATTGCAATATAACAATAGAAACGCTCACCATCTTTTAATGAAGAAGGGAATACTTTAAAGTTAGTTGCAGATGTTTTATCAGCTCCACCTCGTTGTGTTTTACCAGTAGAATAAACATCCCACAATTCAACTAAAGAAGGAGTTTCGGCATAATAATTCTCATCATTTTCATCAGTTATTTCAGGAGCAGCTTTTGCCTGCAATGTGCATCGTAAAACAATATAGTTTCCATTGAAATATCTTAATCCGGTTTTTCCATAATTCTTATATTTTTCTTCAGTATCAGGAATATCACGATATTTTGCAAATATAATACCAGCGTCAGTCATAGCAGTTACTACATCTGAATCGACAACACCCTCTTTTGTCTTAACGTCATCTATTGTTTTAATTAAGGTGATATTCTTTGCCTTATGAGGGTTTTCATTGGTATATGTTAATGTAAGCGCAGGGCTTATATTACCAACTACGTCGACCTTATAATACTTAACAGTTGTTGGATAGGTTTCAAATGGTAAACCTTCATCAAATGTAACATCGCTGGTAGGTTTAGTTATAAAGTTATAAGTTTCCTTAGCCTGACTAGGTTCGTCAGTTCCATAACATCTGATATAACCCATTATCATATCTGTACTTGAAGGTTTTTCGAAAGTAATTCTTAATTTTTTTCGATCCTTATTTGAAATAAGAACCTGATTGTTTGCCAACAACTGTGTATACTTTTGCTGCCAATCGTAAGCGTTTCCATTGTCGTAAACTTTAGCAGTTTTGATTTCCTTTATAGTATCATTAACACCACCACTTTTTTCAGTTGTAATAGTCAATGCAGCAGGGGCACTGCCAGTATATTTTGTAAGACTTGAAAGAGTTCTGTCCGCATAAGCATAACCACCTGTATATGTGGTTGGATTTTCAAAGATATCTTTCAAATAAATGTTTTGGATAGTGCCTGTTGCATCAGACTTAAACAGTAATTCTACTTGTCCATTTGCAGGAACATCAGTCCAAGCATTTCCATCAAGACTATACTGGAGTGTTTGTCCAGGGAGCCCACCATCTTGTACTGCAAAATTAATTCTCAAAGCTTCGTCATCAGTTGATCCGGCAGTATAGTAAGTAACACCGCTGACTGTATTTATAGAACCTTTTCCAACTGTAACCTGAGGTTTTATTGTAGCCCCATGTTCATCTTTGGTTAATTCAGGTCCCTGGTTATCGAGATACAACTTAAAGTACTGACAGTTTGCGTTACCGGAAATATCAGTTGCGAGAATCTGGTAGTAGGTACCGGTGGCTGTATATGTAAGGGTGTTGTAGCCGGTAGAATCTGAGGTACCCATTGCACGGATACCTGTATCAGTAGCTCCTACCCACCAATCAGAATTGTTTGATTTCCATGAAGTTACTGTTTCCCATTTACTTGTTGTAGTATTCCATCTGTTAATCTTAATATCATCAAGATAATCAGTTTCGGTTAGGATTTCTGAAGCAAAATTAACCTGGAATTTTACAGCACCAGCTTTACTGATATAAATTTCCTGAACTTCGCCATCTTTGAAATGACTTAAATCTTCATAATACAAGTTAATATCTTCATTGGCAGAATTCTTATCTTTATGAGTATAGAATCTTACAGAGCCAAAAGATGTAAAGCCATCTTGTGTTCCAAGTCCGGTTTCGGCATCGCAGAATTTACCCTGGTCTGAAGAATCAAGCTTAGTTACAAAGGCAACCGTTGTAATCTTTGGAGGCTTATCATCAAAGACAAGATTGATTTTTCGTTCAGACATATTTCCTACGTTATCATATACATAGAATGTCTTCTCATGTGAATCTGTATCAGTGTAATGATAATCGCTGTACGTAAGATTTAAATATGGATCACCATTTTCATCATAGGTTGCATTTGCTAAACCAGTATTAGAGAAAGAATATCCTTTGATACCTGATCCTGCTTCTACAATCCAAGTTTTTGGAATATATAGTTTAATGTCAGAACCCGCTTTTGCAGTAGGACCATTACCAGCAATTCGGACTACAGGATTAGAACTTGATGCTTTTGAAATATAATATTGATCTGGTTCTGTTATACCATCGAATGCATTTGAAGAATAAGTTGGAGCTGTTGAGTCATTAATAAACTTAATGCCACTAGCACCCATTCTGTAGTGAGAAATATTACCTGTCCAGTCCATTACGTGGAGCCAGAGTTCAGTTGCAGAATTTGTACTAAGTTTTCCGTATGGGATTACAGTATTAATCTTAACTCCGGAATATTTTCCAGAATAACTTGTATTTGTTCCAAAATATGCATGTTGTGGTTCTCCATCGTAAGCATGAGAATCACCAATATTTTTGGCTAAACCACCACTACTAGAAACACCTTGCCAACCTATATACCAATATGCAGAAGTTGATGACAACCATGTAGTATTATAACCATAACTATTATCATAATCAAAAGTTGAATCTGACGAAGTTGACCATGTAAATGCACGTATACCAGTTCTCTCAGAAACCTCTAAATCTGCAAAAGGAGCAAACTTTGTTATACCATATGAGGCAGCCCCTTCATGGAATATACCTGTGCCAGTAGCAGTATTTAAAGTACATCCGTCTCGTAAACTTGTATTATCAGTAATATTTGCATGTACATATATATTATTACCATTAACATACGGAACATAACCATTGTTTGTTGCAACTAACTGACTGATATTGGCTGCAGTAATAGTATCAGGACTTGTACCATTAGGATTTTCTGTTGTTATAGAACCACGGATAGTAAGCTTTGGAGCTTCAGGATCGTAGAGCCATTTATCAAAATGAGAACTATTTATTGTCTTTAAATAGTTTCCACTTGTGGCGTCATTTACAACCTTTGCCAATTCGTAGTTACCAACGGCATCTTCAAAGATGTACCACATATAGAATGGCTTTGGTTCGCCATTATTTTCATTAACATTCCAATTAAGCTTAGTATAATTTGGCTTTGGATAGTCTACAAAAAGGATTGCTTCGATTGCAGAAGAAGAAACCTGTACATACGACCAGTCTGTAACCTGGCCTGTTTTATTAGCTGCTGTAGCCGCCATTTCTTCATCGTGGCAAGCTTTTATCTGGGCATAAGTAGGTACATCTGTAGTATTAGTACAATACAGCAAAGCACGACAGGTGTAGTTACCATCTGCTATGTCTGTTGCACTTGCCTTTCTAACACCCTTTGCTTTTTCTGTGTCTGTCCAATCCGCATCACTAAAGGTAATAGATTCTTTTCCTGTAATATTTAATGCTTCATTTCTATCAACACCATTTGGGAAGAAATGCAAAGCAAAACAATGTTTAATTTGTCTTGCTTCAACTGTATCTGTTAAAGCAGGGTTATAATAAGTTGCATGTTTTACAGAGTCTTTTATAAATCCGCGCTTTTGACCAGTACCATACTGACTTGAAGGAGCTTCTGAGTTTCCAGCCTGAGTTCCAACATGGAAGTTATAATCACCCCACTGAACGTCACTTGTAGAATCGTAATAAGAATATGGGAATTGAATAATGAAAGGAGTTGTTACAATACCATCTGATGTTGGGGCCGAACCAAGCTTGTCATCAATAACAAAGCTTATGGCAACATCATAACCGTTTTCCTTATAGAGACCACATACAACATACTCCATATTACCACAACCGTCTTTTAAGAATACGGAAATTGGTACTGTACTTTTAGTATTTGGAATTTCGATTATAAGGTTATTATTTGAATCTACATAACTAGTAATTGAAACTGAAAGGCTTGAGTATGAGTAAGAATCAGTATTACTACTTGTACTTGTTTTATAAGGATGCCAGTTAGCACTAGAACTATTGTATATATACCAATAGTCGCTAAAACCATTAGTATATCCAAAGTAATCTTTACATATAGAACTAGAATTTGAATAAGTCTGTCCACTAGGGAATGATGTTCCACTAGGAACAACTGGACAATATTTGTATGAAGGATGATCAGCATCAGGCCATGAACCATATAATGTACTAACAGCATACATTTCAATAGGAGAAGAAGTATCTGTTGGTGTAAGATCAGAGTATGGAGTTACATCACTTGCTGCACCGCCATTAATTTTTGAACTCAATGTTGAATTACTTACTGTTCCACCAAGATTTAATTGAATCTTATACTTATTACTAGATTTCTTTGTTACATATTTTTTTGTTTTCATGCTGCTATTAGCACTCATGGTGTCCTGATCACTACCGCATCCCCAGAATCTAGGGAAACCGTCAGAGGTACTGATTGTAGAAACAGCAGAATTTGTAAATATGTTTGCAGATGCATCTGGTTTCTGTAAAAGTACACGGGCATTGAGGCTGTCTGCGTCGTTTCCACTGCCCCATTCTTTTGCAGGCTTTGTAATATCCTTCACAACTGCAAAATCGAACGGCTCACTAACGTTACCAGCTTCGTCAACGATTACAGCAGAATACTTTCCTTCAGAGAAGCCTAACCAGAGAGATGTACTCTGTGCAGTATTATCTCCGTTAGGTTTACATGCATTGTTAATATCTACGAGAGGATTATTATTATTTTCAATGATAGCAGTTTTTGATTTTGAGAAAGGTGTGTCTGTGTCTGAGTATTTATAATAGTAGATAAATGTCTTTGCTCTACTCCAGCCACACAACATAACATTATCTTTACCTCTAACTCCAAGAACGGCACCATAAGAATCTGTAACAACCTTTCCTGCTGAAATTGATTTTCCTGTTTCATATGTTGTTGCAGTATAGAATGTTGGAATACCCTTCTGTCTTTCTTGTGTACCATAATCAATAGATACACCTGTTGCCAACTCACTGTTTGCATGTGGGTAAACATTGATGCTTGGCTGGTAATATGTTGCATTTGAAGGAACATAATTTGCAGTAAAGAGTTTTTCTAATTCTGGTTTTGAAATATCATACCAGATTGAATCACTGGCAGGTGTATTTGCTCTACCAACAAGATCGTATGCAGTAAGAGTTACAGTACTTTGTTGACCATCAACTGTATTATCAAGCTGAACATTTGTAATCTTTACTTTTACAGCCTGGCGGATTACATAGTTATAAGAAATTGAACCGCTTGATTTGAGAGTAAGAACTGTATTGCTGTTTGACAATTCTCTTGTAAGAGCGGCCTGTCCGTCACAGACAATTGGAGTTCCATCAGGAGTTGTCATTGTTATAACAGAATCGTCTCGGAATGTTGCACCAGTAATTTCAAACTTATGATAACCTGAACCAAATTGTTCTGAATCATCAAGTTCGAATTCCATATCTACAATTGAATCGTTTGTATAATCTTCGGAAGCTTCGATTGTTGGTGTTGCAGCATTTTTGTCGAAAGCACGGTCCAAAAGTTTAAAGTTTGTTGGAGATGCAGGGAGCTGGCTGTCGGAATAGATATGCTGTTCATCCTGAGCCATAGGATCAGATTCATGCAAGGCAACATCAGTTACTTTTGCAGTGATTGTATTTTGAGATACGGTTCCTGAATCAAGGTTTGCAAAGCCTACATTTTCAAGATAAATCTGGAAGTCTGAATCATCACTGAATGCGTTCAAAGAATTTATAATTGTAATTGTTTTATTTACAACAGTGTAATCAGCATTTACAACAAGATCTGTAGTTGATCCATTTGAAGCGATTTTGTGAAGTTTTGTAGAATCAGAAATTGTTGCATCACCACCAAGTGTAATAAACTTAATTCCAGAACCTTTTTCTTCTACTTTGATATATACAGGGATAGCAGCAGGAACCTGATTTGTTCCAGCACCTACATAATCTTTCTTAAGCCACCAGGTACCGTTTCCGTCAGTATCATCAGCAATAACTTTCTGACCACCATTTGTCGTCAATTCTACGGCATGAAGCAAATTAGGAATATTAAGCTTCTCTTTAATTACAGGAGCATCCTTATCAATAGCAATTGTAATTTTACAATCATCTACAGGGCGGTTTTCAGCAGCATCAAGCAATACAACATCAATAACGTAATTACCCTGTGTATTTGTATTTGTAAGTTTTACATTTTTAAACATGAAAGAACCAGTCTTTCGTGGGGTTGTCAAAATGATATACTGTTTGTTTGAAGTATCAATAGTATAATCTGTGTCTTTTGTAAGTAATGTGTCATTATAATAGAAGTCAACAGAATCAAAAGGATTATCAAATACTACAGAAGGATTTGAAGAATGATAAATATTAAACTTAATTACCTTAACACCAGCTGTGTTTTCTGTGAAATCAATTTTGAGTGACTGATTATCAATTGTCATTTCACCAGCGGTACCAGTTGTTACTGTTGAGTCTGTTGTTACCCAGGCTCTATTTGAAACTACTGGAGAAACTTTATCCAAAATTATTGTATTTGTAGCAGTACTTGCAGTTGTTTTAAGTCCTACAAAGTCTGTCAAATCTGCTTTAATAATCTGATTACCGTCAACTTCAGAAATAATCTTAACATTTGTGAATTTAAGTGTTTCTTCGCCTGTAAATACTTTTGTAAATTCAACCGACTTGTTATCTCCGGCAATTGTATAATCAACATTGTTTGAAAGTGGAGTTGTATTAGTATCAACATAAATAGCAGTAGATGATGTAAATTCTGCGTTATCTGAAAGGTGAACAATCTTTACACCACTACCATTGCTTGAATTTTCCGGATAGAGTTTGAGTGTAAGAATTACAATCTGATCATCTGTAAAATCATCTTTATTATATGCTACATGATCTGGGTTTGTAGCGTTTTTCTGAATTGTATCTTCTACATGCAGAGTACTAATCTGAGGAGGAGTGTTATCTGCATAAACAAGAGTTCCTGTTGTATTATCAGGATAAGTAATCTGATAATTTTCAGTATCACCAATCTGGTTAGAATCAGGAGTTGTTCCTACAAAGTCCTGAACTTCAACATTAACCTTATTACCAGCAGCATTGTTGATTGTGTTAAACTTAACATTTTCGAGTGTGAACTCAATTGGAGTTCCCTTAAGCAAAACATCATAATTGTTGAGCAATACGATTTTGTGAGTTGGATCACTTTCGTCAAACTTATAGTCTGTTCCCTTAACAAGTTCTGTATCACCCTTCTTAAGAATTGTGGCTGATGTAAACTCTACATCATTTCCAACTTTAATTGCTTCGAGTCCGGAACCTGCTTCTACAGCAGATACCTTCAATATAACTTTTGTAAGGTTTCCAGATTCATATTTATCTTTTGGCATCCACCAGGTTTTTGTTCCTGCGGTGTCACCATAAACTGTACGAACAAGGGCTCCCTGAACATTTACAGAATTAATTACAGGTGATGTCTTATCGCGTGAAATCTTTGTTTTTGCAGTAGCTGTTGTTTTGTTCATGGCAGAGTCATACAAATCTACTGTTACTGTATAGTCACCATCATCATCACCAAGAGTGAGACCATAAATAAAGAGAGTACCTGTTGTGATTTTTGCAGAATCGTTTACATTGAATACTTTGAGTTTATCTGTTGTTGCTGTATCATCTGCAGCCATTGCAATTTCACTTGCAGTTTTTGGAGTTGCATCTGCGGCAGCAGACCACTTAACCTTGAACTTAGTTGAATCAAGAGGAAATGCTACTTCGCTGTCTTCCTTCTTTACGTGGATTTCAACACGACGGATACCAGAACCTGCATTGTTTACGTTTGGTTCTGTAAATGAAACTTTAAGAATCTGATTAATTACGGCTTCTTTTGAACTGTGAAGTTCCTTTCCACCATCTTCATTTACAAAGTCACCATAGTTGTCTAAGAGAGTTACCGTTGGCTTTGTATTATCATACATGAGCGAATCAAGCAGAACCGGTGCAGATGTATTTCCAATATCATCA
>JAEEGH010013054.1_pt1 | contig 18513 bp, 16 predicted proteins | sample 9134181 | NCBI WGS metagenome assembly JAEEGH01 (sample SAMN16246544, study PRJNA631951) | gut metagenome | biome: gut microbiome; feature: rumen; material: DP-attached | host: Bos | place: Iran: Karaj | collected 2018-10 | reverse complement strand
TGGCCGAAATCAACCTGCCGCCGAAGCAGCCGGGCAGCTCCATCATGCCGGGCAAGGTCAACCCCGTGATCCCCGAAGTCACCAACCAGGTATGCTTCAAGGTCATCGGCAACGACACCTGCATCACGATGGCTTCCGAAGCCGCCCAGCTCGAGCTGAACGTGATGGAACCGGTCCTCGTCGAGTCGATCGTCGAATCGCAGACCTGGATGACGAACGCCCTCAACACCCTCCGCGTCGAATGCGTCGACGGCATCACCGCCAACAAGAAGCATTGCAAGGACCTGGCTGAGCACAGCATCGGTATCGTGACGGCCCTCAAGCCGTACATCGGCTACGCCAAGTGCACCGAGGTCGCCAAGGAAGCCCTCGTCACCGGTGGCAGCGTCTATCAGCTGGTGCTCGACAAGGGTTACCTTACCAAGGCCCAGCTCGACAAGATCCTCGATCCGAAGAACATGGTCAAACCGACCAAGGTGGAACTCTAATCGCCGTTCACCCTTTCCCGTAAAGCGCAGGCCGTCGAGCCTGCGCTTTTTTTGATGTGCCGGTTCATGGCGTCGGCGCAGGAGAAGCCGCTCATTTCGGCGATGTCTTCGCGGGAGAGGCCCGCATTCTCCTTCTCGAACAGCAGTTCCAGGGCGTGCTCCACCCGGTAGGCGTTGACGAACTGGGCGAAATTCAGGCCCCGGCCCTTCAGCGCCCGGGAGATGTAGGTGCGGTTGGTCATCGCCTCCCGCGCCACGTCCGCCCGGGTCAGGTCTTTCTTCAGGTACAGTTTCTTTTCCCGCATCAGCCGGTTCATCTTCCGGTACAGCTGGTCGGTGCTAAGTCTTTGCCTCATTCCTTTTGCGGTACTCCTTGCACCATTCGGCGGGCGTGTACCCGGTGTTGCGGCCGAAAGCCGTGTTGAACGTCGTCATGGAGTTGAACCCGACGCGGCGCGACAGCTGCGTGATGGTCAGGTCCGGATGCTGCGCATAGATCCGCATGGCCTCCCGCACCCGGTAATAATGCACCAGCTGGCAGAAATTCTTGTTGAGCTTGATTTTGATGGTCTGCGCCAGATAGCTTTTGTTGGTATACAGGCGTTCGGCCAGGTCACCGACCCGGATGTCGGGGTTCAGGTAGAGTTTCTCCCGCTCCAGCACGTTGCAGAGCCGCTCCTTCAACTCTTCCATATCCGAATCCTTGAGGCTCGGCCCGTCGTCGGCCAGGATCCGGTCGGCATTGGGAATGGCCCGTTCCATCCGCGGGTACTCCTTGCCGGAGCCCGCAGCCGCCTCCGGTTCTTGTTTCAAGGCCCGGGAATGCCGATACAGGCGTATGACCAAATACACAAGAGCCGCTGTCAGCGGCACATAACCGATCAGAATGAGCATCGTATCCATAGCTTCGCTGTTTTTACGGATACGAATCTACGAACAAAAAGGGCGGTTCCATCGTTTTTCGATATAACCGCCATATAACAGCTACCGGAAAATACTGATTTCCAGCTACTTCTTAATCACCTCAAAACCGGAGCCATAAACACCCGACACGCTGGCGACGGAAATGAAGGCCTGCGGATCCTCCTCTTTGATGAGGTTCAGCAAAAATTTAAGTTCCTGTTTGCGGGCCACGACCACCAGGACGGTCGATTCGGTCTTTGTGTACCAGCCCTTTCCGTCGAGCGCCGTCACGCCGCGATGGACGTCGGTGGTGATGCGGTCGGCGATTTTTTCAAAGTTTTTCGAAAAAATAAAGATTTGTACGGACTGCTTCGAACCCGAAACGAAGAGATCGAGCGCCACGCTGAAGACGCCGGCCATCACATAACCGTACACCAGGTTGGCGACCCGGACGCCCCAGCTGCCCTCGGTCGGAACGATGAGCGACGAACCGATGATGAAGATGTCGAGGATCAGCAGGATCTTGCCCGGCGAGATGGCGCGGTACTTGGTGATCATCAGGGCCACGATGTCGGTGCCGCCGGAACTGCCGCCTTGCGAGAAGGTGAGCGAGATGCCCAGCGCGGAGAGCATACCGCCGATGATGACACTGAGCAGCTTGCCGTTGTCCAGGGCGATGATCTGGATGAACTCCTGCGGGATGATCATCGGCAGGAACCGCAGCAGCAGCGTCGTGACCACCATCGCATAGACGGTCTTCACGCCGAAAGCGGGACCCAGGATCTTGAGGGCGATCAACAGCAGGATGGCGTTGATGATGAAGAAGGAGTAGCTCACGTGGAACCCGGTGCAATACTGGATCACAGCCGAGATACCGGTGACGCCGCCACCCACCAGCTGATGGGGGATGATGAAGACAATCCAGGCCAGTGTATAGAGAATCAGGCCGACCGTGATGATCGCATAGGACTTGAGCGTCGCAAAGACTTTGTTCCGATCCATTTAACAGACGATATTGATGATTTTGCCGGGAACGACGATGACCTTGCGGATTGTCGCGCCCTGCAGGTATTTCGCGGTATTGGCGTCGGCCCGGACGGCCGCTTCCACTTCGGCACGGTCGAGGGCCTTGGGCAGTTCGAGCAGGAAACGCATCTTGCCGTTGAACTGCACGGGGTATTTCACGACGTCTTCCACGGTGAAGGCGGCTACGTATTCCGGGTAGGAGGCGAAGCTGACGCTTTCGGCATGACCGAGCATCTGCCACAGTTCTTCGGCGATGTGTGGAGCGAAGGGACTGAGGACCACCACGAGCGGTTCGAGGATCTCTCGCTTGTTGCACTGGAGGTCGGACAGCTCGCCCACGGCGATCATGAAGGCGCTCACAGAGGTGTTGAAGGAGAAGTGCTCGATGTCGTCCTGCACCTTGCCGATGAGGCGGTGGAGCACCTTGAGTTCGGCCGGCGTGGCCTTTTCTTCACTCACACAGAAGGTGTCGCGGTCGAAGAACAGTTTCCAGAACTTGCGGAGGAAGCGGTGCACACCGTCGATGCCCTTGGTGTCCCACGGTTTGCTCTGCTCGAGCGGGCCGAGGAACATCTCGTACATACGGAGCGTATCGGCACCGTAGCGTTCACATACACTGTCGGGGTTGACCACGTTGAACATCGACTTGCTCATCTTCTCGATGGCGCTGCCGCAGATGTACTGGCCGTCTTCAAGGATGAACTCGGCCGTAGCAAAATCGGGCATCCAGCGCCGGAAAGCCTCGGTATCGAGCTTGTCGCCGTCGACGATGTTCACGTCGACGTGGATCTCCGTGGTGTCGTACCGGTCTTTCAGGCCGCACGAGACGAAGGTGTTGGTATTTTTGACGCGGTAGACGAACTTGCTCTGGCCCTGGATCATACCCTGGTTGATGAGCTTCTTGAACGGTTCCTGCTCGCACACATAACCGCAGTCATAGAGGAACTTGTTCCAGAAACGGGAATAGATGAGGTGGCCCGTCGCGTGCTCGGTTCCGCCGATGTAGAGGTCCACGTCACGCCAGTACTCGTCGGCCTGACGGCCGACCAGGGCCTGATCGTTGTGCGGATCCATATAGCGGAGATAGTAGGCACTGCTGCCGGCGAAGCCGGGCATCGTGCTGGTCTCGATGGGATAACCCTGGTAGGTCCAGTCCTTGGCGCGGGCCAACGGCGGTTCGCCGCTTTCGGTAGGCAGGAACTTGTCGACCTCGGGCAGCTGCAGCGGCAGGCACTCGAACGGCATGGCCTGCGGAATCCCGTCTTTGTAATAAATCGGGAACGGTTCGCCCCAGTAGCGCTGGCGCGAGAAGATGGCGTCGCGGAGGCGGTAGTTGATCTTGCGGCGGCCCAGGCCGTGGGCCTCCACATAGTCGATGGCGGCCGGAATGGCCTCCTTGACGTCCATTCCGTTGAGGAAGCCGGAGTTGCACATCTTGCCCTCCTTGGCGTCGAAACTCGATTCGGAGATGTCGCTGCCTTCCACGACCGGAACGATGGGCAGATTGAACGCCTTGGCGAAAGCGTAGTCGCGGCTGTCGTGGGCCGGAACAGCCATAATGGCGCCCGTACCGTAGCCGGCCAGGACGTATTCGGATATCCATACCGGCACCTTTTCACCGGTGAGCGGATTGACGGCGTAGGAACCGGAGAACACGCCGGTGACCTTGCGGGTCTCGGCGATGCGCTCGCGCTCGGTCTTCTTCTTGGCCTGCAGCAGATAGGCCTCTACGGCTTCTTTCTGCTCCGGCGTGGTGAGTTTCTCCACCCAGTCGCTTTCCGGCGCGAGCACCATGAAAGTGACGCCGAAAACCGTATCGGCACGCGTGGTGAAAATCGTCATTTCATATTCCCTGTCACCGTTGAACACGTGGAACACCATTTCAGCACCCTGGCTTTTGCCGATCCAGTTGCGCTGCATCTCCTTGAGGGAGTCGGTCCACTCGAGGCTCTCGAGGCCCTGGAGCAGGCGCTCGGCATAGGCGCTCACGCGCAACTGCCACTGCTTCATCTTCTTCTGCTCCACGGGGAAGCCGCCGCGCACGGAGTAGCCTTCCTTCACCTCATCGTTGGCCAGCACGGTACCCAACTGCGGACACCAGTTCACCGAGGTCTCGCCCAGGTAGGCGATGCGGTACTGCATCAGGAGGTCGGACTGTTCCTTTTCGGAGAGACCGTCCCAGCGGCCTTCCGCCTTGAACTTTGCAATCAGCGTGTCGATCGGTTCAGCCTTGTCGGTTTCAGGATTGTACCAGTGGTTGAACATCTCGAGGAAAGCCCACTGCGTCCACTTGTAATAAGCCGGATCGCAGGTTCGTACCTCGCGGGACCAATCGTAGGAGAATCCGATGCGGTCCATCTGCTGGCGATAGCGGGCGATATTGGCATCGGTGGTCTTGGCAGGATGCTGTCCGGTCTGGATGGCGTACTGCTCGGCGGGGAGTCCGAATGCGTCGTAGCCCATCGGGTGCAGCACATTGAATCCCTTCAGGCGCTTGTAACGGCTATAGATGTCGCTGGCAATGTAGCCGAGCGGATGGCCGACGTGAAGCCCCGCACCGGAGGGGTACGGAAACATGTCAAGCACATAATACTTAGGTCTGGGAGAATCATTCCTGGCCTCGAACGTATGGTGCTCAGCCCAATACGCCTGCCATTTCTTTTCAATCTCTACGAAATTGTAATCCATTTGACGCCTGTTTGAAATTCAGGCGCAAAGATAGTTATTTCAGGCGAAATTCGACCGGAATGACGATTCTTGTGCGGACTTTCTCACCCTTGATCTGGCCGGGAATCCATTTCGGGGAGACGGAGACCACACGGACGGCCTCGTCGTCGAGCAACTCGTCGACCCCGTGCTCCACCATGACATTCGTCACGCTTCCGTCCTTTTCCACCACGAAACTTACGAGAACCTGTCCCTGGAGTTTCCCGCGGATGGCCCGTTCGGGATAGCGCAGATACTTGTACACCCAACTTGTGAGGAAATGCTTTTCATTGGAATGGAAAAACTGCGGCCGCACGTCGCACTCGGAGGCCGCATACACCCGATCAGCGCGTGCCTTCTGTTTCGCAGGATCGGCATCGCGCGACGAAATCTCGTCCTGATCGGCAAGCACCAGCAGAAAGTGATACAGATAATTGCAGGTAGCCTCCATCGCGGCATAGTCAAGCTGGCGCGGCGTATCGCGGATGGTACGGTGTTCGCGCGCCGTACCGCGTGTAAAAAGAAAAACCGGAATCTGGCGCTCATAAAACGCCAGGCAGTCGGAAGACACGGGCAACTCCCGGGACCGGACCGGCAACAGTGTCACAGGCTGCTCTTGCGTCTGGGTGAACAGATGGTTGTAATCCACATCGCCCAATTGGGAAAAACAGCTCAGCGGACGGTCGTTTCCGGTACGGCCCAGACAACTGAGGTCGACCATTGCATCCACGGCCCGGATCTCGCTGAAAGCCCTGTTGGCGAAATACCAGGCTCCTGCCATCCCCTGCTCGCCGGCGCCGAAGCCCGCGAAAATCACCGAACGGCGGAAAAGACCGCTGTACTGCGCGACCATACGGGCCACTTCCAGCATGACGGCCACACCCGAGGCGTTGCAGTCCGCCCCCGGAAAAACTTGGATGACCGGTTCGCCGTCAATCGTCAGGGTATGGGTACCCAGATGGTCGTAACGGGCACCGACCACGATATACTCGCCGCGCAGTTCCGGATCGGAGCCTTCGACGATGCCCACCACATTCCGGGAGCGGATGCTGTCGCCGCCGGCGGCAATGGCGAAATCCTGGCCGAGGCTGTCGGTAAGCATCAGCACGCCGGCATCGGCAAGTGCGTCATAAATGTAGCGCGCCGCAAGCCGCTCTCCCTCGCTGCCGGCCTTGCGGCCGTCAAGTTCTTCGTCGCACAGGGCGGCGACGTGTTGTCTCAGGGCAGGGGCAACAGCAAAATTCTGTGCGGCGAGCGTCGCCGCACAGAATTCAAGCATAAGGAGTATCGATAAAATTCTTTTCAATTATTTCTTGTAGAACGGCATCTTCACCACTTCGGCTTTCAGCAGTTTGCCGCGCACGTTGATGAAGATTTCGCTGCCGACTTTGTTGAAGGGAACATCTACATATCCCATGCCAATCGCCTTCTTGACGCTCGGGCCCATCGTACCGGAGGTCACGTGACCGATCTGCTTGCCTTCGGCGTCGCAGATAGGCATTTCGTGGCGGGCAATGCCACGGTCCACGAGCTCGAAGCCCACGAGCTTGCGCGTCAGGCCGGCTGCCTTCTGGTCAAGCAGGTACTGCTTGTCGATGAAGTCGCCCTTGACATCGTTGAATTTGGTGATCCAGCCAAGGCCGGCTTCCAGAGGGGAGGTGGTGTCGTCGATGTCGTTGCCGTAGAGGCAGAAACCCATCTCAAGACGGAGCGTGTCGCGGGCGCCCAGGCCGATGGGCTGGATACCGAACGGCTCTCCGGCCTCGAAGACGGCCTTCCACAACTTGTCGCCGTATTCATTGGGGGCATATACCTCGCATCCGCCGCTTCCCGTATAACCGGTAGTCGAAAGGATGGCGCCGGGGATGCCGGCCACCTCGAGTTCCTTGAACGTATAATACTCCATCGAAAGGATGTCTTCCTTGCAGAGCTTCTGCATCACTTCCATCGCCTTGGGGCCCTGGATGGCGAGCTGGCAGGTGGCGTCGGAGGCGTTCACCAGGTCCTTCCCGATTTCCAGTCCGAACTTCGGTGCGACAGAGCACAGATGATTCCAGTCTTTCTCGATATTGGCGGCGTTGACGGCCAGCAGGTATTTCTCGGTGCTGAAGCAGTACGCGATGAAATCGTCCACGATACCGCCCTTGCCGTTGGGGAAGCAGGTGTACTGGGCTTTGCCCGGGAAGAGGACGGAAGCGTCGTTCGACGAGACATACTGCAGGAATGCCAGGGCTTTGGGGCCCTTGATCCAGATCTCGCCCATATGGGAGACGTCGAATACACCGACGCCTTCGCGGACACAGGCGTGTTCTTCATTGATTCCCTTGTATTGGATCGGCATGTTGTAGCCGGCAAACGGAGCCATCTTCGCACCCAGCGCGATGTGCTTCTCGGTAAATACGGTGTTTTTCATATTTCTTTGTGTAATTTTTGTTTCGTATCGTAAATCCAGGGATCGGTCGGGGCCAGATGCAGCCGCTTGAGCGTTGCCATATCACGGCGAATGTCATCCATGTCATCGCTCCCTTCCAGGCAGACCACCTTCAGACCGCTCTTGAAATCGAATGTCTTGACCTTGAGTCCGTTTTCTTCCAACTTTCCGATAAAGATCTGTGCGCCGTCAGTTCCGCGGAAAGCACCTGCGACCGCATAATAACGCTTGACCACAGCCGCTTCGGCGGCCGCTCTTGCGGCGGCTTCCTCAATCAGCAGGCGGGCCTTTTCCTCTTCGGCCGCAACAATGGAGTCGCGGACGGCCTGCTCACGTGCCTCCCGTGCGGCGCGCAGCACGGCCAGGTCGGCGGATGTGGGTTTGCCCAGCGAAGCGCGGATCAGGTCGCAACCTGTGGCCGTCATCGTCAGTACGGCCAGGCAGAGCGTCACGATCCCCGTTTGAAAGCGATGTTTTTTCATTATCTGGCAAAGATAGCATAAAAAACGTTATAAAAAGGTTAACTTTACGCGGTAAAGTCAAACGGATGGGGTATTTCTGGAAAAAAGCGTTCGTCCTTCTGATCGGCCTGGCTGTCGCCGGGTCGTCGTATGCCCGGGAAAGGGACACGGTCCGGATCGTATTCATCGGCGACGTGATGGCGCACGGGCCGCAGACGGCTGCCGCCCTCAAGCCCGGCGGAGACCGAACCAATCCCGCCGACTACGATTACAGCGCCTGTTTCCGGCACGTCCGGGACCGCTTCGATGCGGCCGATTTCGTCGTCGCCAATATGGAATTCCCCTGCGGCGTGACACCCTATTCAGGCTATCCGTTTTTTTCAGCCCCCCAAAGCCTTGCCTATGAAGCGAAGCGCTGCGGCATCGACCTGTTCCTGACCGCCAACAACCATATCTGCGACAAAGGCGCCGCCGGAATGGATAGCACGTATGTCGTCTATTCCCGTCTCGGCGTGCCTTTCACGGGACTGTACCGCTCCGAAGGCGAGGAGTACGAAACCAACCCGATGATCGTCAACATCCGGGGCATCGACGTTGCCTTCATCAATTTCACCTACGGGACCAACGGCCTCCCGGTCCCCCGTCCCTGGCGGGTGAGCCTGCTCGACTCCACCCACGTGAAGGAAGTCGTCGCACGCGCAAAGCAGCGCGGCGCAGAGTTCATCGTCGCACTACCGCACTGGGGAGAAGAATACCACCAGAAGCCCAACGCCTCCCAGCGGCGGTGGGTGGAAATGCTGTTCCGGAACGGCGTCGATGCCGTGGTCGGAGCCCATCCCCACGTCGTTCAGCCCGCGGAATTCCGCCCGCCCCATGCCGTCGCGTATTCGCTGGGCAATTTCATGTCGAACCAGAGCGACGTGAACACGCAGATCGGAATGTTATACGAAATTACGGTCGTGCGTGACGAAAAGGGAGATGTGTCCATCGCGGACGCCGTCCCCACTTATCTCTGGTGTTCCCGGCGCAGAATGCTGGAAAAGAATTATACCGTCATCCCCATCCTGGAATGGATCGGCCGGCGCGACCAATGGCTCGACAAGAGCGATTACGACAAAATGATCCGGGAATGGGAAGGCGTCAAAAAGACATTCGGATTATAACCATATGGAAAAAACCATCCTGCTTGAAGAGATCGACCCGATCGACATCTACGGAATCAACAACCGCCTGTTCGACCTGCTGGCCAGCCACTATCCCAAAATCAAGGCCGTGGCGCGCGGTGCCGAAATCTACCTGATGGGCCCGCAAAGCGAACTCGACGATTTCGAGGAAAAGATCACGATGCTGCGCCAGAGGAGGATGACCAAGAGCGTACTTACGGAATACGACATCGAAGCACTGTTTGAAGGATCCGAACGGACTGCCGATGCAAGCGATCCGGGATCGGAAGCGGTAGCCGGCAACATCATCCTCTACAGCAACGAAGGCCGGCCGATCAAAGCCCGCACGCCGAATCAGAAAAGGATGGTCAGCGAATCGCAGCGCAGCGACTTGGTTTTCGCCCTCGGACCTGCGGGCAGCGGAAAGACCTATACCGCCATCGCCCTGGCCGTCCGCGCCCTGAAGAACCGGGAAGTGCGAAGGATCATCCTCACCCGTCCCGCCGTGGAAGCCGGCGAGCGGCTCGGCTTCCTGCCGGGCGATCTCAAAGACAAACTCGATCCGTATCTGCAGCCGCTGTACGACGCGCTGGGCGACATGATCCCGGCCAAACGGCTCCAGTCTTTCATGGAAGAAGGCATCATCCAGATTGCGCCATTGGCCTATATGCGCGGACGCACCCTTGACCGGGCCTTCGTCATCCTCGACGAGGCGCAGAACACGTCGCTGGGTCAGCTCAAAATGTTCCTCACCCGCATGGGCAGCGACGCCAAGTTCATCGTCACCGGCGATCCCACTCAGATCGACCTGCCAAACAAAGCCGACTCAGGCCTGATGCGCGGCGTGGAACTTGTCCGCGACATCAAAGGAATCAGTATCGTAGAATTCGGAAAAGAGGATATCGTCCGGCACCCGCTCGTTACAAAGATTGTGGATGCGTTCGAACGCATCTGACGCTGACACGCAGCTCGTCTTTGGAAGCAAAGCCCAACGGGAAGCTGTCCAAATCGTAATAGATGTACCGATAATACGCCTGGTCCGCGTTCTTCTCCTCGGAAGTCCACCAGCAGCCATATTCGTTCAGTCCCTGGACATCGTTGCTGTCCTTTGCACCGAAACCGAGCGGAATCGCGTTCCAGCCAAGGGAATTGGAATGCAGATTGTCGGGAGAATACGGCCACATCCGCTCACCGTTCAGGCGCGCATCGGCTGAAGCCTTGGCACCCAAACCCTTCCAGTCATCGAAAAAGCCCACGGAAACCCCACCGTTCATCGCCGCGGCCAGGGACTCCCAGTCTGCCTGTGTAGGAAGGCGCCATCCTTCCGGACAGGCGGCAGCTGCTTCCTCCCAGGTGTAGAAACTGCCGAACATCTGCGCCGTAGCGGGCGAAGACCGGAAAGGAACGCCCGTCCCCTGCCAGGCCAGGTTCTGGCTGAACCAGTCCAGGCCGCCGGCCTGGACATAGCGGTAGGTATGGCCGTCACGGGAATCGGTGAAAGTCAGACGGCTCTTGTACAGGCCGCTAAGCGATGTGTTCCAGGTCGTGTCGACCGTCGTGACCGCCTGTGTGGTGGAAGAGATAAAGAACCCGGACGCCAGGGATACGGCCGTGACGTTGAACACGCCGAGACTGTCGGGGAAGCGGACTGAAACCTTGCGGGCCGAAAGCGTATCGGCATAGACGCCCGGAATGTACCACTTGTAGATGACTTCCTTGGGATAGATGATGCCGGAAGCGCTCATCGTGACCGTTTCGCCTTTAAGAACGTAATACGGAATATCATAAACGACAGTGCCGGACATCGATTCCGACGTAATCTCCTCTTCTTCTTTTTCGGCACAGGAGACGACACACGCCAACAGGACGGCGAGAGTCATCAGCCAGGCGGATTTTTTAATCAGGTTCATCGATTTTCTCCACATTACAACTTGCAAAGATGCACAATTAATCGTAATTTTGCAATAGTCGTCGATAGACTAAAACCGTGCCACCGTCTATGTCCTACCCTGCTTTCCGGTCTTTCCGCCCGTTGGCTTTTCTGGCCGCCGTTCTCTTGTTGGCCACCGGTTGTCACGGCACACAATCCTATATCCGCATCGAAGGATTCGCACAGGGAGGCACCTACCACGTCATCTGCAGTGCGGACGTGCGTCTGCGTGAGCCGCAACTCCGCGCACGCATCGATTCACTGCTGCTGGAGATCGACAATACACTGAGCGGTTACAACAAGGGATCCCTGCTTTCACGCATCAACGCCGGAGAAGACCTGCCGCTCAACGGCCTGTTCCTCGGCTGCTTCAACCGGTCGAAGGAAATTTGGGCCGAAAGCGGGGGCGCTTTCGATCCGTCCGCCGCACCGCTGTTCGATCTCTGGGGCTTCGGCTTCACAGAAAAAGGAACCGTACGGCAGGAAGCCATCGATTCTATTCTCGCCTTCGTGGGAATGGACCGGCTTTCGCTCGAGAAGCGGGACGACGGAATCCACCTCGTCAAAGCCGATCCCCGCATGCGGCTTAACTTCAATGCAATCGCACAGGGTTACTCGGCCGATGCGGTGGCGGCGCTGCTTGATGCCGCCGGTTGCGGAAACTATCTGGTCGATATCGGCCGGGAGATCCGCTGTAAAGGCCTGAACGCTTCCGGCGAGCCATGGCGCGTAGGGCTCGACCGGCCCAGCGACGGCAATATGGATGAAGGCCGCGACCTGCAGGCCATTATCCACGTGTCTGACTGCGGAATCGTCACTTCGGGCAACTACCGCAAATTCTATATCGAGAACGGGCGGAAATACGCCCATACCCTCGATCCGGCGACCGGCCGGCCCGTCACACACAATCTACTGAGCGCCACCGTCATAGCCGGAGACTCTACTACGGCCGACGCATACGCCACCTGGCTGATGGTCATCGGGGAGGAACGGGCACGCGAACTGCTCGCCGTCCGGCCGGATATCGAAGCCCTGCTGGTTTACGACAAGGACGGGCAAATGTGCGTTTTCCAGACGAACAACATCAATACGACAGACATACAATGAACAGACGAGACTTCCTCAAGACATCGGCTCTGGGTGTGGCAGCCGTCGGAATCACCGGGCTGACCGGCTGCAAGGTCACGACCAGACAATCCTTTGACGTCCTCATCAAGAACGGCGTCATCCACGCCGGCGACGGCAAGGCTCCCATCACAGGCGACATCGCCATCCGGGGCGGAAAGATTGCCGCCATCGGCAAAGACCTCGGCAAAAGCGCCGACACGATCGTCGACGCCCACGGCCTGGTCGTTTCACCGGGATTCATCGACATCCATACCCATACCGACACCAATCTGTTCCTCGCACCCAAGGGAGACAGCCGCATCTTCCAGGGCATTACCTCCGAAGTAGGCGGGAACTGCGGTTACTGTCCTTTCGTTTACAGTGACGAGGCGTGGGAAGGACGCAAGGACCGCCCGCGTCACGGAGGTCCTGCCTGGCGCGACATCGACGGCTTCTATCAGCGGCTGACAGAAAACAAGATCGGCATCAACTATTCCAGCCTTGTCGGCCATGGCGACGTACGCGAAGCGGTCGTCGGCCCCTACAATGTGCCGGCCACCGACGAGGACCTGAAAAAGATGTGCGAGATTCTTGACCACCAGCTGGATCTGGGCGCCATCGGTCTTTCCTACGGCCTGGAATATGCACCGGGCTGCTATTGCGACACCCGGGAGATGGTAGAGCTCAACAAAGTCGTAAAGAAGCACAATGCGCTCTATACCATCCATATGCGTAATGAGGACGACCACGTCCTCGAAGCGATGGACGAAGCTATCGAAGCTGCCCGTCAGTCTGGCGCCCGCCTTGAGATTTCCCACCTGAAGGCTCAGAACCCGGCTAATTTCGATAAGATCGACGAGATGCTCAGGAAGATCGACGATGCCTATGCCGAAGGTATTGACATTGCATTCGACCGCTATCCGTACACAGCCTTCTCCACCGGCTTCACGTCTTTCATTCCCATCGAACTGCGCGACGGGACGTCCGAAGACATCTATGCCCGCCTGAACGACAGAGCCACCTGTGAGAAAATCAAGAAATACGCCTATAGCCGCCTGGAACGCTTCGGCGGGCCGCAGCAGGTCGTCGTAGCCGGCTGCAACGATCCGGCCAATGCCGTTTATGCCGGCAAGAACCTGGCGGAATGCTGCAAGATTTCCGGGATGGACGAATGGGAGATGATCCGCTATCTGTTGATTTCCGAGAAACTGGAAGTCAATCAGGCGACATTTGCGATGAAGGAAGAAAACCTCAAGAAGATCTATGCACACCGGCTTTCGATGCCCGCCTCCGACGGCAGTGTCTATTCTCCGGAAGGACCTCTGGGCAAGGAACTCCCCCACCCGCGTTCCTATGGCACCTTCCCGCGCTTTTTCGAACAGTTCGTCCGGAAAGACAAGGTCCTCGACCTGGCCACGGCCATCTGGAAGTGCACGGGTCTGCCGGCCTCACGCATCAAACTCAAGGAAAGGGGCCAGCTCATCCCGGGCTACGCGGCCGACATCACGGTCTTCGATCCGGAAACCATCGCCGACTTGTCCACCTATGCCAATCCGCATATTTTCCCGGCAGGCATCGTCCACGTGTTCGTAAACGGTGTCCACACCATCAAGGAAGGCGCCCACACCGGCGCCCTCTCCGGCGTAGTTTTGGATAACGGTCAACTGAATCGTTGAAAGTCAACCGATTAGAAGATATAATCTTCATCTTTTTTTAAAATCTTTCCGATTTTACAAAAAAATATCCCCGGCCTGAATCCGTTCAAGCCGGGGATAAAAGTAAATGGCGCGGAGACTAGAAGCGGGCACGGATGCCGAACTGGAAGATGCCCTGCATACCGACACCGAGTTCCATGAAACCGCTGAAGCCACGACCCACTTCCATACCGATCAGCGAAGCGTGGAAAGTCGGGAGAAAATGCGTCTCGTAAGGCGCGTCGTCTTCCACCGTCTTTGCACCGAGCATCATCACGCCCAAACCGACTTTGGAATACATGCCGAAAATATCCGAACGGGTCCGGAACCAGTCGAATTTGCCCGTACCCATCAGAGTGAACACATCGAGTGACAGATCCGCAGTTCCCGTCTGGTCGGTCATTTTGACACCCGCATTGTAAAAGCCGAGCGCGCCGCCGACCGAAACGACCCGGTTGAGCTGATGGGCATACCCCAGATTGATCCAGCCCCGCGTTCCCGAATTGCGCACGATCAGAACGTCTTCATCATCGGAAAGGCTGGAGATGAAACCGGCCTTGGAAACGACCGAGCTGAAAGCGGAGCCTAGCAGGGACACGCCATAGCCGACAGAGATCTCATTGGGAGCATACTCCTTGTAGTACGGCTGCGCCTGCGCTTTCGGTACCGCCAGGAGAAAGCAAAAAGCCAAAACAGCAAAAATGATCTTTTTCATCAGTATGTTTATTTGGTTATTTGTCCGTATTTTTCCGACTGTTCGCGCACCAGCGCATCCAGGACATCGGGGTCGAAATAGTTGATCTTCATCGCGCGCTTGACGGCGGCAAGCGTGTCGGCAGCAGCCGCACGGGCAACCTCAGAACCTTTGCGAAGCACCTCGTACACATAGGGTATGTCACTTTCAAGTTCTTTGCGGCGATGGCGGATCGGTTCCAGTTCCTCATTAAGGATAGCATTCAGGAAATTCTTGCACATCACGTCGCCCAGGCCGCCGGCGCGGTACTGCGCCTTCATCTCGTCGAGCGAGTGGAATTCGAAACTAGCCTTGCGGCCCTTGAAGCAGTCGGCGTAGCGCACGAAATGCTCCGGACGGCAGAAGGCGTCGAGATAAGTGAAGACGGTGTTTCCTTCGACTTTCCCGGGATCGCTCACCTGCAAGTGGCCCGGATCGGTGTACATTCCGCGAACCTTGGCCGCGACCTCTTCCACCGAATCCGACAGATAAATGCAGTTGCCAAGCGATTTGCTCATCTTGGCCTTGCCGTCGGTACCGGGCAGGCGCAGGCAAGCGGCATTGTCGGGCAGCAGGATTTCGGGCTCCACGAGCGTTTCGCCGTAGGTGGCGTTGAACTTGCGGACGATCTCACGGGTTTGCTCGATCATCGGCTCCTGGTCCTCGCCCACAGGAACGGTCGTGGCCTTGAAAGCGGTGATGTCGGCTGCCTGGCTGATGGGATAGCAGAAGAATCCGACCGGCGTTCCGGCCTTGTTGTCGGCACCTTCCGCATCGTTGAAGCCACGCATCTGGATTTCTGCCTTGACGGTCGGATTTCGCTGCACGCGCTGCACGGTGACCAGATTCATATAGAAGAACGTCAATTCAGTCAGCTCACTTACCTGCGACTGGATGAACAGTACGGATTTCTCAGGGTCAAGGCCGCAGGACATATAGTCCAGTGCAACCTCGATTATGTTCTGCCGCACTTTTTCGGGATTGTCGGCATTGTCGGTGAGCGCCTGCGCGTCGGCGATCATGATGAAAATGCGGTCGAACGCGCCGGAATTCTGAAGTTCCACGCGACGGCGCAGCGAACCCACATAGTGACCGATATGCAGACGGCCCGTGGGACGGTCGCCGGTCAAGATAATCTTACCCATCAACTAGTCTTTTACGTCTTTGAGTTTCTCGCGGATTTTGGCTTCGATCTCGTCGGCCAGCTGCGGATTGTCTTTCAGCAGCGCTTTGACCGCATCGCGGCCCTGGGCCAGTTTGGAATCCTCGTAGCTGAACCACGAGCCGCTCTTCTTGATCACATCGAGTTCCACGCCCAGGTCGACGATCTCACCGATATGCGAGATGCCTTCGCCGAATACGATATCGAACTCGGCCTTCTTGAACGGCGGCGCCATCTTGTTCTTGACGATCTTGGCCCGGGTACGGTTGCCCGTAGCTTCATCACCATCTTTGATCTGGGTCACGCGGCGCACGTCGATGCGTACCGACGCGTAGAATTTCAGCGCGTTGCCGCCGGTGGTCGTTTCGGGATTGCCGAAGAGGATGCCGATCTTCTCGCGGAGCTGGTTGATGAAGATGCAGCAAGTGTTGGTTTTCGAAATGTTCGCCGTGAGCTTGCGCAGCGCCTGGCTCATCAGGCGCGCCTGGAGTCCGACCTTGTTGTCGCCCATCTCTCCTTCGATCTCCGCTTTCGGCGTAAGGGCCGCTACGGAATCGATGACGATGATATCGATGGCGCCGCTGCGGATAAGGTTGTCGGCAATCTCGAGGGCCTGCTCGCCGTTGTCGGGCTGCGAAATGAGCAGCGTGTCGATGTTGACGCCCAGATTGACGGCGTAGGTGCGGTCGAAAGCGTGCTCGGCATCGATGATGGCGGCGATGCCGCCCTGCTTCTGTGCCTCGGCGATGGCGTGGATGGCCAGCGTGGTCTTACCGGATGATTCGGGCCCATAAATTTCAATGATACGGCCTTTCGGGTAGCCGCCCACACCGAGGGCGTTGTCCAAGCCGATGGAGCCGGTGGAGATGACCTCAATATTATCGACGGCGTTGTCGCCTAAGCGCATGATGGAGCCTTTGCCGAAATTCTTTTCCAACTTCTCAAGAGTGGCATTCAACACTTTGAGTTTCTCTGCATTAACGTTTGCATTTTCCATAAATAACAATTCAGATTTTTGGGGTTAAACAACGCGCAAAAGTACGCCAAATTTCTGAAAAGAAGGGTATCCGATTCCATCTTTTTTCATAAAAGTGACGAAATGGCCGATTTCAGTCGTGAAAGGCAGGATCTGTGGGAAAAAGTGGCAGAAAAGGGGAGGAAACAGGATTCGTGATTCGTGGACGATGGTGATGCAGATGCAGATGGAGGTTCCGCCGCTCACTTCGTTTGCGGCGGAATGGTGCGGTGTCCTGATGTGGGGGATGGATCGAAATAACAAATTGCCCGCACACCTACGGCGTGCGTTTTTACCGTGTTACACCGCTACGCTACCATGGCATGCACCCCTAACGGGGTGCGTGTAAAATGTGAACGCCCCGATACAATGGCGGCAGTCCGTTAGGACTGCTTGCCTTGTTAGGCGCGGGATTTGTGCGGGAAAAATCGCAGGCCGTTAGGCCTGCGGGGAGAAAAACGAATATAAATCGCGAATTATGGGGATAATACCATTTTTCGCGGTGTTTACGAGAACAAAAAAATGCAGAATTTACAATACGATATCATTGTCATACAATGTGGAAAGAACATCGTTTATGCTTTCGTACGAATATTGTTGATCTATATCATATTGGGTCAGTTTCTCCCTACATGAATCTATGATTTTTTGTTTCGCTGAATTGTCTTCAAATTTTTTCCGTAAAGCAAATAATGCACATATCATTATCGAATTGATTTTTGCAAGTCCGACATTTTCATCTTTGTAGAAAACATTACTATTGTAGTAATCGGCATTGGCAAATAGAAAGTCAAATCTATCGCAGTCAAAAGCACTTCTGACCAAATTTTCAAAGGAATAAGCATCATCCATAATAATATCTCTTAATTTAGTGAAACAATAGACTTAAATAATTAGTCTTTTAGGCAACGGACAGAACGACCTATCTCCGCGGTAACAGTACTACGCATTTCCACTTCAGCTTGACTGTAGTAAATAGCAATAGAACTACCTGATCCCCAAAATTCGGCAGCAACGTTGATAAGGCATATACCACCATTGGCTGAGTAAAATCTGCCAGCCGGCAATGCACTAAAACCAGAAGCATTGTTGGTGGAAGGAGTATTGCCTACTGCACATACCTCATCACTACTACTCCAATCGGTAGGGCTTGCCATTGCTTTGCCAATGTAGGTGAATGCACATGCATACTGAATCTGATTGAGCATATAGTTTCTTAGTTCTCTCCATTCTGTATAACTTGGCAAGTGCCAACCTGTAGGACATATGCCACTTGACACCGCTTTATAGTTATATATAAGGCCATAAGTGGACATGTAAGAGGAATTCCCGTCTGGATAGTACCAGTAACCAATGGTCGTAGATGCACCAGATTGTCCGCTTGCACCTTGTGATATAGGAGATCCACCGCGATACGTCTTCGTGCGCAAGTTTTCCTTCATCCAGCATTGGCTGCCTATTTGTACGGTGTTATACACATTTCCTTCAATGTCAGTGAGAGTGGGTGTGCCTTCGCAGGGATATGAATCGTTGGGATTTAAACCTTCACCATCCCATTCTACATAAATGTGCTCACCACCTCCGCCACCAGATCCGCCGTTACCACCGCCATTTCCACCAGTATATTGTGGCGTTGTAAATGAAAATACTGCCCCATAAGAAGTTCCTTCTCCATTGGTTGCGTATGCTCTTAC
>JAEEGH010013053.1_pt1 | contig 18518 bp, 16 predicted proteins | sample 9134181 | NCBI WGS metagenome assembly JAEEGH01 (sample SAMN16246544, study PRJNA631951) | gut metagenome | biome: gut microbiome; feature: rumen; material: DP-attached | host: Bos | place: Iran: Karaj | collected 2018-10 | reverse complement strand
CTATGGCCGTAACTACCTGATCCCCCAGGGAAAGGGTGTCATCGCCAGCCCGATGGCCAAGAAGATCCTCGCTGAGAACCTGAAGCAGCAGGCTCACAAGATTGCCGCCCAGAAGGCTGCCGCTGAGCAGAAGGCTGCACAGCTCGAAGGCGTGGCTCTCGAGATTGCTGCTAAGGTGAGCGCTACCGGTCAGCTCTACGGTTCTGTTGGTGCCGCTCAGGTGGCCGACGAGCTCGTGAAGCTGGGTAAGGATGTCGATCGTAAGATCGTCACCATGAAGGATGCCAAGAAGCTGGGCGACTACGTGGCTCTCGTACACTTCCACAAGGAGGTGACCGTCGAGATCCCCGTGAAGGTTGTGGCTGAGAACGCTGCTGAGCTGAAGGCTGCCGCTGAGGCTGAGGCTGCCATCAAGGCTGCTGCTGATGCCAAGAAGGCTGCTGCCGACGAGGCCGCTGCTGCTGAGGCAGAGGCTGAGGCTGAAGCTCTCGAGGCTATCGATGCTCCCGCTGAGGAGGAAGCTCCCGCAGAGGCATAACCCCTTCGAATTTTAAATCAAAACAATTAATAATTAATCACTGCTGTAAGGCATCATTATTTATTACAACAGCGTCCCGAGGGCTTTTCGAAGTCCTCGGGATTTCTTGTTATATCTACATAAGTTGATTTCCTATTTCAAATTGTTGAAATGTCGGTTGGTAAATATAGACGTGTTATGAGAAGTATTGAATGAATAGCCACTCACATTTATGAATAAACAACAATTCAAAATCAGCAATTACCTCAACAATGTCCGTAATAATCGGCTGAAACCTAAATCCAACTTTATCAAAACATGACAGATAGAGTAATAAGAAGATATAAGGGTATACATTACCTTTAATTTTTTGATAAAGATTTTCAAATTGTATTACAACGGTTTTATGACCATTAAAGAGCAACCCCCCCCAAAAGAGGAAGACACAATTTACGTCAGCAGCAACCCATCTTCCAAAATCAATGGTGGTAAAGTAAGCTATTAGCATAGGAGAAACAGCTAAGGCATAACACCATATCTGCAACGTGTTTTTCATATGAGGTCTAATACTATTTTTTAGATATTTGATGACAATAGCAAAAAAAGGAGAAAAGACAATCAGGGCTACAACTAATCCTGTTATGGTTACTGGCAACCATGGAATAACAAATATTCTCAAATGTTCAGAAATGCTTGAATAGAATAACCAATTTATATATATGTCATTTATCGGCATATTTGTTTTGCCCTTTAAATACTCTACACATTCTTCTAGTGGCATTTGTTCAGATGGAAAGAACATGAGGATGGATAACAGAAGTATTGCTATAGACAAGTATATACAATATTGGATAAACTTCTCTTTCTGAAGTTTTCCTTCTAAAAAGGTGTCATATACAATCATTAAGCAATAAAACGGAAAATATGTACTAAAAAAGATGGGGTGTATTAAAATGCATATCATGATGCAAACGAATGCCCAGAGTGGCCTTAGCTTTTCATTTGATTTAAAATATAGGTAAATATATATGCACAGTAAAATGAAAAACCACATTTCCATTCGTCCTAAGTTCTCCCAATGAAATAAATAGGTTATTGCAAAAGGACAACATAAATATAGGAATAGAATATACAAGAAACCGTAATACGTTTCTTTGTTATACGTAGAAATGACTCTTTTATATAATTTTCCTATTAAGAAAGAAAAAAGGACAAATAGAATAAGAGCTCCTATTGATACAAAGATGAATAATTCTTTCCTGGTTATAAAATCGCCCATCAATAATGAGGACAACTCGCCCATTAATTTTCTCCTGCCAAAGCCTGTTGAATAATCAATGAGGTAACAAGGTGGAACTCCATCTTCGAACAACGGCTTATCTACCCATTCAATAGGACAGTTGTGGGTCAAATAATAAATAATGAAATAGAGAGTTAAAGATAACTCAACTTTAAAATTTTCCAATTTCTTTATAAATGTCATATTCATTGCTTTTATTACAAAATAACGTGATTATACAATTTTCTTACTTGGGTAAGAGTCGTCTTTACTAATGATAGGTCGTTCTTATTCCCCATTTCGATACTCACATATTTATCGTAACTGATATGATGTAATATATGGAAAAGGGTATGATGTAATTCTCTTTGTTCAATAGGTAATAATCCAGGTTCACTGATATGGACATGATTGATAAATTCAGGTATACGATAAAGATAATCGATATCCTCATGATTATAAATAATAGTCCCGAGATCCACATTCACCTTCATCCCATCAGAATTGCATTTATAGCATAATTCAACAGCTTGTTCAGTTGTATTTATGAAATGGGTATTGTAGATAATAGGATTGGCCTCTATAGCAATTATTGTATGATGCTCGGCAGCATAATCACCTATCTCTCGGAAGAAATCAATAGCGATTTGATAATTACCTGACACATCCTCTGTGTCGCGGTTACGAGGATTCCCAAACACTAAATTATTACAACCAATACTCTCTGCAAAGTCAATAGCCTTTTTCGTATAATCAATTAAAGACTTCCTTTCTTCTTTTGTACCGAAAATCTTTTCTTGGTGTCCATACCAAATTGACTGCATTGATGGAATCTCCAGGCCAAATTGCTCTTTAATGTTGGTTGCCCATGCCTTGGCTTCATCCAGTTTCTCATAAGGGGATTCTGGAAAAATCCTTGTTGGAGCAATTTCCAATCCTTGGAATCCAGAATCGTGTAAAAACTGATACATTTCTGCATCATGCTCTGCACTCCATGCGATGTTTGATATTGAAAGCTTCATTTGATTTCATTTAGTTTGGTCCACAATTCTTCGGGCAATATCTGCTCTATAGCTTTAACATTAGCCTCTAATTGAGAGACTTTGCTGCTGCCAAAGACTGGATATATCTGCTGTCTGATACACCACTGTAAAGCAGCTGCTACGTAATCAACTTGCATTTCATCACAAATAGCGAGGAAAGAATCAATACGTTCCTTGTTTTGAGCATAGAAGTTCTTGGTTTTATCATAATTAATCTGCTCACTCTTTGCTATGCGACTATCTGAAGGAACTCCATTACGATATTTCCCAGTCAAATATCCCTGACATAAAGGAGAGAATCCCATAGTGCCCATACCGTTCTCATCACAGAACGCCTTTACACCATTCGTAACAGACTTCTGAACAGCAAAAGAATAGATGAACTGTTCTGTTATTGGTTTCTCTAGATTTAATTTATCACAGACAGCCATACACTCTTGAAGAGCGGTCAATGGCCATTCTGAAGTTGCCCAATAGCGTACTTTTCCTGTGTTGATTAACCAATTAAACGTTCTTGCGATTTCTTCCATCGGAACCTCTGGATCATAGCGGTGAGCAAAGTAAATATCAACGTAATCCTTATTCAGTTTCTTCAACGACTCTTCGAATGCCCACAATATATGCTTTCGAGACAAGCCTCTATGATAGGGAGTCTCACCTATAGGCCATGATCCTTTTGTAATCAGAACATATTCTTCTCTTGGATATTTCTCCAAGCACTTGCCCACAAGTCGCTCCGCTCCGCCATATCCATAGTTGTTTGACACGTCATAGGTTCGGATGCCCAGTTCCCATGCTTTATCAATCAGCTCTTCTGATGCTTTTTCATCCATTATTTCTGTACCAATGGTCAATGCAGAACCAAACACAAGTTCTGTTATTTTGAGACCACTATTGCCTAATCTGACATAATTCATACTTTTTGCGAATTTTTTGATGGTTTATAACTATAGATAAGGCTTGTTGGCCTATGGCGAACCTCTGTCATAATCTGTCCTATATACTCGCTCATAATGAAGAGGACAACGAACAGGAGAGTGAAGAAAAAACTAATAACTGCAGAAACGCCAAAGAGAATACTGGCGTAACCATCAGTAAAAATTGCTCCAAGTATGGTACCTACCATGATAGCTACCATCAAAGGTATCATCAACATTACTTTGCGAAGCGGTTCAATACTGATAGATGTCAAACCATCCAATGCGCACCGCACTAACTTCACAAAATTATAATTGGTTGTTCCTGCAGCACGCTCTTCTCTATTATAAGTTACTTTATCCGTTTTCATTCCAATAAAAGGAACATCAACGCGGAAATATGTATTAACCTCTGGTAGTGCAATAACTGTATCTACAGCCCTACGAGACATCAATCGATAATTAGCCGCACTCTTTTCAAGTTTCATCTTGCCTGAAAGCGAATCTAAAACCTTATAATATATATTAGCTGTAGTACGTTTAAAGAAAGAGTCATTAGTTCTAGTCTCACGGCTAGCCACTACTATATCAGCTCCTGCCTCCCACTTCTTAACCATCTCGACTATCAATTGTGGAGGATCCTGAAGGTCTGCATCCATGACGACAACAGCGTCACCTGTTGCCGTTTTTAATCCAGCATTAACAGCACCCTCTAATCCGAAGTTACGCGTAAGGTCGATTACGCCTACATTTTCTGGATATTTTGTTTGGACTTCGTACATCTTCTCTAATGTTCGATCCTTGGCTCCATCATTAACGCAGATGATTTCCACTCGATACTCAGGTTCTAATTGGCGAACGACTTTCATCGTTTCCTCTATGTAAAGAGGGCATACCTGTTCCTCATTATACATCGGAGCTACAATAGAAATTAGTTTTGACATAAATTGTTATTGCAATTTTTCGATTGATTCAAATAAATAATCCTTTTTACGGAAGTTCAACCGCACCAAAGTCTGCATATAGCGTATTACCATCGAAAGGATAACAAATAATCCACAAAAACCAAAGGACATAAAAAATATAGTTGTAGTCCATCCTTCAACAGGATTCCGCAAGAACTTATAAATGACAGCATAAATGCCTGTAGCAGCAGAAACAATAAACATCATGATTGCCAATGCCATTGTCGTCCTAAAAGGTACGTCTGTGAACAAAAGCAAGGATTCTATTGCCACTATTCGACGGTCATTATAACTCTTTCTCGTTGTTTTGTTGATAGGGTCATATAATAACGTGTCTACTGCCAAACCGCTGTTTGCATAAGCGGCTTTACGATATGGAATGCTTTGAACGATAGAATGAATTCTATTAATGGCTCTACGAGACAATAATCTAAACGACTCCGGGCCAATTCTATGTTGCAGATGAGCATATCTGTTAAATAATTGGTAATACAACCATGAACTGAATCTTGGTTTTCTGTTACTCCTTGCACCTACAATATCAAAACCAATCAGCGAATGATGGTAAACTTGCATCAAAAGACTCCAATCAAAATCACTATTTACGGAGTCGAATTCGAAAACGAAGTCTCCTATTGTCAGATTAAGACCTGCATTCATGGATGCTTCTAAACCTTGGCAGTAGCTCATATTCAAGACACAGATTGAATGGTTCTCGCCTTCATCAATAATACGATGAGCATAGTGCTTCACAATTTGGATGCTGTTATCTTCAGAGAAGTCATTAACTACAACAATCTCAAATCTTAAAAAGTTTGAGGAGAGCGTCTGATCAAGGCCTTTTATGAAACTGCCTATATGCTCTTCATCATTGTGGCAATAAACAACAGCCGACACAAAATTCTTTTCTTTATCCATTTGTCAAAATATCATCTAAGTCGTACACTGTGTTTATCTTACCAGATAACACACTTACAAAAGTAGGATTATTTGTGAATGTCTTTATGACAGTCGGTCTTGAGTCATCTATTTCAGAGCTGAGAAGTATTGGCTTCATGGAAAACAATGTATGGTCAAACTCAAATTGAAGATCGTCTTTCATATATTTTCTAGCCAAATTGCTCATATATGGCCAAGCACTTTTGGGCTTCGCAGGACAGTCGTTACAGTTGCCTAATTGGTTTGGCGAACAGAAACCATTGCTTCTTGATTGGCAATTAAACTTTGGCAATGATTCTTTGTATGCTACATGTGGGGTAAACGTTACAGCAGTCAAAGAATGGTAACCTGTTTTCCCAAATGGCATAATTGAGAAGAATGGACCATCCATGACTGTCAATCCTATATCCTTTAATTTGTCATTGACACTACAGAGAATAATTTCACACAGTTCATACTTTATTTTGAAATGCTCAAAACCAAGCAAATTCTGTATCTGATTGACTGAAGCATAAGTGGCATTGAGAATAAAAGATGATTTTAAAAGGGCTCCATTTCCCAATTTTAATTCGTATTCTTTACCATTATTTTCAATATTCAGGATTCTTGCTCCATACAGAATATTAACATTAGGCAACTCTCCAAGTTTTTCCAAAAAGTATTGTTTCAATATCAGAGCGTCATAGGTGTACTCTTCTGTCAGGAATGCACCATCGCAATATCCATCCTTAAAATACTTTTTTGTGGATACTTCTTCGCACTTTATATGAGTGGCATCACAAAACTTCTGAAATTGTTTGGCGTCAGTCCATGAAAACTCGCAACTAGTAGCATAAATCTGATCAAACTCTTTCAGAATTGAGAAACCATAATCATCATTGAATCGCTTAAAATAATAAGCAGATTTTATAGCAGTACTAAATGAACGAGGATAATGATAGCCATTATGGATACGTGCCTGATTGATAAAAGTGGCTCTTTTAAAAGGTGAATCATCGTATTCTAATACAAGAATACTTTCTCCATGCTTACCACAGAATAATGATGAATAGAGACCATAAAGGCCGGCTCCTATGATTATCTTATCGTATTGATCAACTAACACTTTTGGCGTGATTTTTATTATACGATGCAAAGATAAGAATTTAATAGCAAATGTTCAAGTGTGAGTTGTTAATTTTTGCAAAAGCCGTTGTTTTTAACCCCAACCTTCCGGCAGCACGATATTCTCCACATCGCGGGCCTGCTCGAACAGCGGCGAGATCTTCTCATCCGTGAATCCGGCTATGCCGCAGCCGATGCGGGTGACGAGGAAAGTCAGTTCCTGATGCGCCTTGGCAAACGCAATAAACTCATCCACATACGGGCGGATGGTCTCCACGCCGCCCTGCATCGTGGGGATGCCGTAGCTCTGGCCTTGCAGCCCGACGCCCTGTCCCATAATGGCTCCAAACTTGCGGTAGGCGATATAGGCCGCCCCTCCGCCGTGCATACCCTGCAGATTGCTGCCGAACACAAATATCTCGTTCGGCTCCAGTTCCGTGATTCTCTCCGGTGTAGTACGTTTCTTTTCCATAATTTCACAAATTGAAAGTTACATATTTCTTTATTTGAAAAGGAAAGGCCGCTGGACTTCCGTCCAACGGCCTTTTTCTCTCAATTGTTCGTTGAATAATAAATTACTCAGCAACAGCAGCAGAGTCAGCAACTACGCTATCAGCAGCGAGACTGTCAACAACGCTATCAACGACCTCAGCGATAGAGTCTACAACCTCCTCAGCAGGAGCCTGAGCCTTGTTACCACAAGAAGCGAAAGAGATAGCAGCAACTGCTACGAACATAAATACTAATTTCTTCATTTTTTCTAATGCTTTTAAATCTGTAAAACAATCATTTGTTTATTAAAACGCTGCAAAGTTACGCATATTTTTAATACGGCGTATCATTTTTTTCGATTTTTTTTAGGGTGTTTTTGTAACTTTTTTGCAAAGTATTGAAAATCAACGAGATACGAAATGTTAAAATTTAGTGTATTTTTGCCCTTTATTCGAAAATTGCCAAAAATTGATGAAATTTGAGAAAAAAGATGTATCTTTGTGCCCGATAACAGACGGCCTTGAAAAGGGTGAAAAAGTGAAAAGGTGAAAAAATGATAAATTCTTCGGCGTTCCAAGGAAAAAAGGCGGCGTATTACACGCTGGGCTGCAAGTTGAACTTCTCAGAGACATCGACCTTTGGGAAGCTGCTACAGGAGATGGGCGTGCGCACTGCCGAGAAGGGTGAACAGGCGGACATCTGTCTGATTAATACCTGTTCTGTGACGGAGGTGGCCGACCATAAGTGCCGTCAGGCCATCCACAGGATGGTGAGGCAGCACCCAGGGGCGTTCGTCGTGGTGACGGGATGCTATGCGCAGCTTGAAGCCGAGGCGGTGGCGAAGATAGAGGGCGTGGATCTCGTGCTGGGCTCGGATGAGAAGGCGCAGCTGATCCAATTCTTGAGTGAGAAGTTGGATCAGGGAGGAAAGAGGAAAGAGGAAAGAGAAAAGAGAAATGATCAAGGGCAGGGGACACCTTATTATATTAAGAAGACGAAGGATATCAAGAGTTTTGCGCCGAGCTGTTCGAGGGGCAACAGGACGCGGTATTTTCTGAAGGTGCAGGACGGCTGCGACTATTTCTGCACCTACTGCACGATACCATACGCCAGAGGTTTCTCGCGGAATCCGACCATCGCCTCGCTCGTGGCACAGGCTGAGGAGGCTGCCCGGGAGGGAGGCAAGGAGATCGTGCTGACTGGTGTGAACATCGGCGATTTCGGCAAGACCACGGGTGAGAAGTTTATAGACCTGGTGCAGGCTCTCGACCGAGTGGAGGGCATCAGTCGCTACAGGATCAGTTCGCTGGAGCCCGACCTGCTGTCGGACGAGCTGATCGCCTTCTGTGCGGAGAGCCGCGCGTTTATGCCGCATTTCCACATACCCCTGCAGAGCGGCAGCGACACGGTGCTGAAGCTGATGCACAGGCACTACGACGCCCAGTTGTTTGCCGACAAGATCCACCGCATCAAGGCGCTGATGCCAGATGCGTTTATTGGCGTGGACGTGATGGTGGGCTGTCGTGGTGAGACGCCTGAGTGTTTCGAGGAGACCTACACGTTCCTCAACGACCTCGACGTGACGCAGCTGCACGTGTTTCCCTATTCGGAGCGCCCTGGCACATCGGCCCTGAGCATCCCCTACGTGGTGAGCGACAAGGACAAGAAACTGCGCTCGAAACGGCTGCTTGACCTGTCAGACGAGAAGACGGAGGCGTTTTATCGTCGGCATATCGGCCAGGAGGCAGAGGTGCTGTTTGAGAAGGCGACGCGCGGCAGGGCGATGCACGGCTTCACGAGGAACTACATCCGTGTGGAGCTCCCAGCCAAGGATGCCGATCCTGCGCTCGACAACCAGCTGGTGAAGGTACGTCTGGGCGAACTGACGCCCGACAAACAGGCACTATATATTAAATAAGGTACGCGCGAGATGGAAAAGAAGGTGGCAATCGTCATATTGAACTGGAACGGGGAGAAGATGCTCAGGGAGTATCTGCCCTCCGTGTTGCGCTATTCGAGGGACGAGGCAACGGTCTGTGTGGCCGACAATGCCTCGACAGACGGCTCATTAGCGCTGCTCAGACAACATTTCCCAGAGGTCAGGCTGATCGTGCTCGACAAGAACTGGGGCTTCGCCGAGGGTTACAACAAGGCCCTGAGGGAGATCGAGGCGGAGTATTATCTGCTGCTGAACTCTGACATCGAGGTGACGCACCACTGGCTGACACCGATGATAGAGTATCTGGACAGCCATCCGGACGTGGCCGCCTGCCAGCCGAAGCTGCTCTCGATCTTCGACAAAGACCAGTTTGAGTATGCCGGAGCGAGTGGGGGCTATCTCGATACCTACGGCTATCCCTTCTGTCGCGGCAGGGTGTTCGAGACGGTGGAGGCTGACAACGGACAGTACGACACGCTGGCTGACGTGCTCTGGGCGACGGGTGCTGCGCTGATGATCCGTAGCAAGGACTACTGGGATGTGGACGGTCTCGACGGGCGCTTCTTCGCCCACAACGAGGAGATCGACCTGTGCTGGCGGTTGCGCATCAAGGGCCGCAGGATTGTCTGTCTGCCTGAGTCGCAGGTGTACCACGTGGGTGGCGGCACGCTGCCGAAGAGCAATCCGATGAAGACGTTCCTGAACTTCCGCAATAATTTGACGATGCTCTATAAGTGTCTGCCTGACAGCGAGTTATCGCACGTGATGCGCTGGCGCTGGTGGTTAGACTATCTGGCTGCTTGGGAGATGCTCATCCTGAAACGCAACGTGGGCGACTTCCGGGCCGTCTATCGGGCCCGCAGGGCGTTTAAGCACTGGCGGAAGGATTTTGAGGCCGATCGCAAGAAGATCCAGGCCAGTCGTGTGGACAAAAGAGTGCCAGAGCGAAAAGGCTTTTCCCTGCTCTGGCAGTACTACGTGAAAGGTCGGAAGACGTTCAGTACTTTACCTGAATAGGCTTCAGCAACTCTTTCTTCCATTCCTTTAGGAATTCGAACCACTCCTGTGCGGAGTGATAGCCAAAGGTCTCGTTGGCTGAAGTATAGATGACCTTGTAGGCGATGTGGTTGTCGGGCGTGGCAACCACGAAGGCGTAATTGTCCTTATTGGCAGGCTCCTCGCTACGGATGTATTTCTGAGGGATGCAGACGGCCAGTCCCACCGTCTCGCGCTTCCAGTTGATGGTGTCGGAAGAGGGGTAGTCGGTGCCCCAGCAGGCGCGCAGGCCCTTGTGGTCGGAGAACTCCACGGAGCCCTTGACGTTGATGACGCCTGTGGAGAAGAGGCGGTCGGAGACGTTCTTGTTGAAGAACACATCGACATCGGTATCGCGATGGCCTGCGTACTGGGTGTAGCGGATGGTCATATTGACAGTTGACAGTTGAGAGTTGAGAGTTGATAGTTGCCAGCCACGGTCGTAGAGTTCAACGATGGTGCGGAGGGGACCGTAGGAGATGATGCGCTGGGTGCGGGAGCGTACGGGGTCGATCATCGTGGGCTGCTGGCCGTCCCAGCCTCGGAAGGCGCCCAATCCGAAGGTATTGCCCACCCACAGCACATCGTCGCCATAGCCCTCTGCTTTCTGCTCCTTCGAGGTGTAGAACTGCGTGGCCTGCAGTTCGAGGCGTTTTTGGAATTTGCCGTATAGGTCGAGTGTCTGGCGCTTGTCGAAATAGATGCGGATGCCGTTGAGTTCGCTCTCGAACTCGACACCGTGATGGTGCTGGATGTGGTAGGAGTCGGCACAGTCGCCACGGGCGGTGATCGACTCGATGAAGTTGTTGTGTTTGTTCTTCTCCTTCACCTTGTCGTTGCGCAAGAGCATATCTGTATAGACGCGGGCAGGGTAGGTGCGTGGCTCACCCTCGGAAAGGAGCGTCACCTCGTATAGTTTCGTCTCGTCGCCGTTGAGGTCTGCCAGGAAGCAGAGTTCGTCGAAGGTGTCGTCCTGATTGAGGTCGTCGAGCTGGCAGGGGATTTCCTGTCCGCAGGTGGTGACGAGGACAGAGCGGATGTCGCCGAAGGGTGTGAGACTGATAATGACGGGCTGGTCTGTGCGGGCAGTCGTCAGGGGATTGGTGACGCTGACGGTGAACGTCTGTTGTGCTTGGACTCCCAGGGTGAGGGCCATCAGCAGGAGGGTGAGCATTTGTCTATTCATACTATCTGTTTTAGTAGGCTACAAAAATAAGAAAAAAGGCTGAAATACGTGCTCCGATTTTACACAAATAAACAAAAGTGTGCAATTTTGAGCACTTTTTTTTAAATAATTAGGTTAAAATTTGGAATTATGAATATTTTTTAGTAAATTTGCACGGTCTTTTAACAAATAACGATAGGAATCAGTTTCACTGTGCGTAAGATATATTATCTGGTGTTTGTCATAATGCTTGGGTGCATTAGCTGTGAATGGCAATTCAGAACCTCCGACGATGAGGACAAGACAGTTGCCGTTGACCGCTACGACCGTATCCAGTCGTTGTATCTGACGACGGGCGACTTCTCAGCCCTGCAACAGATGAACACGGTCTTTCCGATGCAGACTCGGACGCTGATCGAGGACGTGCTGCGCATCGGCAAGGTGAACGATCCGGAAATCAACAAGACCTTCCTCAGATTCTATCAGGACACGACGCTGCAGGCGCTCATCGCAGAGACGCAGCAGCAGTATGCCAGTATGGACGATATTAACGAGCAGCTGACACGGGCCTTCAAGTATCTGCGTAAGCACATCCCCAACCTCGATATGCCTGAGGTGTATGCCCAGATTGGGTCGCTGGACCAGAGTGTCGTTGTGGGTAATAACAGCATCGGCATCTGTCTCGACAAATACTTAGGTACGAACTTCTCGCTGTACAAGAGGCCAGATTACGGCTATTCAGATGAGCAGCGGCGGATGATGGACAGGAAATACATCGTGCCCGACTGTATAGGTTTCTATCTGCTGAGTCTCTATCCGATGCCGCTCGACAGTGGGATGACGCAGAAGGAGCGCGACATCTACATCGGAAAGATTCAGTGGGTCGTCGATGAGGCGATGGGCGAGGAGGTCTTCGCTTCGAGGTTCACCCGTATGGCGGGCCGCTATATGAAACGCAATAAGAATGCCACTGTTGACCAACTGCTACGAAATAACGACTTCAAGGATTTCTATTAAACATAAGGAAAAACAAATATGACCAGATTTTTTAGAGTATTATGTCTTTCGGGCGCTTTGTGCCTTGCTGGTTTATCGGTATTTGCAGGTGGGAAGCTGGACCTGAAATCCATCACCAATGGAGAATTCTCACAGGAGACGATGACTGCCGTGCGCCCCAGTGCCGACGGTGAGACCTATACGCAGATCAGTGCCGACGGCAAGCAGATCGTGAGCTATTCCTTCCGTACTGGCAAGCAGGAGAGCGTCGTTTTCGATGTTGCTACGGCCAGAGGCGGACAGGTGAGCAAGGTGGACAACTATATTATGAGTCCTGACGGCCGTCGTATCCTGATCCAGACGCAGACAAAGCCCATCTTCCGTCGTTCGTTCACGGCTGTCTATTATATCTATGACATCCGGAATAACAAACTGGAGCCGCTGAGTGACGGTGGGCCGCAGCAGACACCAGTCTTCTCACCCGACGGCAATCAAATTGCCTTCGTTAGAGACAACAATATCTTCTTGGTGAAGCTGCTTTACGACAAAGCGGAGAGTCAGGTGACGAAGGACGGCAAGCGCAACGAGGTGCTCAACGGCATACCAGACTGGGTGTATGAGGAGGAGTTCTCCACAAACTCGTCGATGGTGTTCTCTGCCGACTCGAAGCAGATCATCTGGATTCGCTACGACGAGACGGACGTGAAGCAATATTCCCTGCAGCTGTTTAAGGGGCTCTATCCGGAAAAAAAGGAATATTTAGAATATCCTGGATTCTACACCTATAAATATCCTGTGCCTGGCCAGGTGAATTCGAAGGTCAGTGTTCACAGTTTCGACATCAAGTCGCATCAGACACGACGCATCGAATTGCCGTTGGATGCTGACGGCTATATCCCCCGTATCAAGGCCACCAGCGATCCGACGAAGATTGCCATCTTCACGCTCAACCGCCATCAGGACGTGCTGAGGATCTATATGGCCAATCCGCTATCGACCGTCTGTCAGCTGGCTATCGAGGACAAGGTTGACAAGTATGTGAAGGAAGAGACGTTTGAGGAGGTGAAGATCACGGACAAGCATATTCTGCTGCCCAGTGAGCGCGACGGCTATAATCATCTGTATCTCTATAACTTGAACGGCCAGCTGCTGCGTCAGATTGTGAAGGACAAGTACGTGGTGCAGAGTGTCTATGGCTTTGATGAGCAGACGGGCGACGCTTACTTTGCCGCTAATCCCAACGGGCCTACAGATCAGCAGGTGATGATAGCCCACGCCAACGGAAAGACGGAGGTACTGTCGCAGAAGGCAGGTGTGAACAATGCCGTGTTCAGCAACAATTTCAAGTACTTCATCAATACGTGGAGCGACTTGAACCATCCTGTGCAGTACACGCTCTGCCAGAACAACGGCAAGGTGCTGCAAACGCTGATAGACAATCAGGAACTGGTGCAGAAACTCTCAGACTACGATTTGGGCACGAAGGAACTCTTTTCGTTCACCACCTCTGAGGGCGTGCTGCTGAACGGCTGGATGGTGAAGCCGAAGGACTTCAATCCTGCAAAGAAGTATCCTGTCATTATGTATCAGTATGGCGGGCCAGGCAATCAGCAAGTGCTCAACCAGTGGGGCATCGGTATGAACGGCGGAGGTGCCATCCTTGAGCAGTATCTCTGTCAGCAGGGTTATCTCTGCGTCTGTGTCGATAATCGTGGCACAGGTGGCCGTGGGGCTGAGTTTGAGAAGTGTACCTATCTCCGTCTGGGTGAGCTGGAGGCCCGCGATCAGGTGGAAACGGCCCTGTGGTTAGGCAGTCAGTCGTATGTCGATAAGGAAAGGATCGGCATCTGGGGTTGGTCGTATGGTGGCTGGAACACGCTGATGTCGATGTCGGAGGGAAGGCCTGTGTTCAAGGCTGGTGTGGCGATTGCTCCTCCTACGTGCTGGCGCTTCTATGACTCGATCTATACGGAACGCTATATGCGGACACCCAATGAGAACAAGGCTGGCTACGACGAGGTGAACCCCATCGCCAGGGCGTCGCAGTTGAATGGTGCGCTGTTGCTCTGTCACGGACTTGCTGACGACAATGTACATTATCGGAATACGGCTGAATATGTGGAGGCACTGGTGCAGGCAGACAAGGATTTCAGGCAGTTGGTCTATACCAATCGCAACCACAGCATCTTTGGCGGAAACACGAGAAACCACCTGTTCCGTCAGGCCGTAAACCACTTTAATGCTACATTAAAATAAATAGTGTCTTCTGAAAAAAGATTAATAAATGGCTGGAATCGTGTGAATTAAACAAAAAGTTTGTAACTTTGCAGCCGATTTCTATATATTTATATTGTAAAAGATGAAAATAATCAAATGTTTAGGAATATGCCTGCTCGCCGTTTTGGCCTCTGTAGGGTTTGGATCCTGCAGCAGCGATGATGAGTACAGCAGCCGACTCAGGGAGCTGATCCTCAAGGACATGACGTTCGAGACAAGCGAAGAGGAGGGGCCGTTGTCTCGAACTACGAGCTTCCGAAATGAGGATCTTACGAACTATCGGGCAACCCCTGATGCTTCATGGTGTCATGTGTCCATCGATGTGTCCAAGTCGCAGATGACGGTGTCGGTCGATGAGAATAACAGTTATGGCGAGCGTGTTAGTGTTGTCACAATGACGGACGTCAAGGCTCCGGAGATTAGTCGTACGTTCAAAGTGACCCAGAAGCAGAACAATGTGATCATGGTGTCTCCGAACAATTTCGAGGTAAAGACGGATGGCGGTGAGTTTAGTTTCGAATTTGAATACAATGTCAATGACTATGAGATAGAATGTGATGAAGACTGGGTGGCTGTTCAGACAAATCGCACCAGAGCGCTTTCCAAGAAGACCATCTATTTCAGCGTCAAAGAGAACGTATCTGGTTCCCCTCGTCGTGCTGTAATCACCATCTCCAGCGAATCCACCTATGATCCCATCTATGTCACGATCTATCAGGAGTATGTGAAGAAGGAGTTCTTCAACTTACTGAAAGATTATTTTGAGGTTGATGAACTTGGTGGCAATGTCTCAATCAATGCTCAGACCAACAAGACGATGTTCGATATTTGGAAGCCTGCAGATTCATGGGCTCAGCTTGGCGAACTGGAGTCATTTACGGAATTGAATGCTATCACGCAGCACGTCAATGTGGCACCGTTCACAGACAAAGTGGCAAGCAGAACGACCAGTATGTATATAGATGAGTATCAGGTCACCATCACGCAGTACAGAAACCTCTATATCAAGGAGTCTGGTATCAGTATGCTCCGTCAGGAGACGAGTCAGCTGAGTATCTACAGAAGTGATGATTTTGACGTCAAATGGTCTTCTTCTGATGAGAGTGTCGCCAAGGTTGATGCCAATGGTCTCGTGACTGGTGTCGGTGCTGGTACGGCAATGATCACTGTGACTTCATCGAACGGCAGGTATGAGGACATTATCCCTGTGACGATTGAGAAACCAGAAGATCTCAGAGACTATCTTAATGTGGAGTGGCAGCCGTATTTCGATGGCAATGAAGTGGAATCGTTGGCCTGCACGCTGAACAATGACAGTAAGTATAACATCCAACTGACCAAGTGCGAGATCTACTCTGATCTGAAGATGCTGAGTTATTCGGATTACAATGATAAGTCTGGCGCTCTGAAAGCCGGTGACAGCAAGAAGGCAACCTTCGATAACTTGAAAGGCAAGGGCTCTAAGTTCGGCTTCACGGTTGTTTGGTATTATCTCTTCAACGGCGAGAAGTTCACCTACAGATGTGAATATATGCCATAAAGAATCAATTCCCACCATAAAAAATCCCCGCCGATCCAGTCGGCGGGGATTAATTTTGTATATTGGATATCGGATTAGTAAGCAAACAGCGGATAATCCTTCATCTTCTCATTCACTCTTGCACGGACGCTGGCGATTACCTGCTCGTTCTCAGGATCATTGAGCACTTCCTCAATCCAGGCTGCAATCTGCACCATCAGGTCTTCCTTGGCACCACGGGTAGTGATGGCTGGTGTTCCCAGACGGATACCGCTGGTCTGGAAGGCACTGCGAGAGTCGAACGGCACCATGTTCTTGTTGACGGTGATGTCTGCAGCTACCAAAGCGTTCTCTGCCACCTTACCAGTCAGGTCGGGATACTTTGAGCGCAGGTCTACGAGCATCGAGTGGTTGTCTGTACCACCGCTGACGATGCCGAAGCCACGCTTTACGAGTTCCTCAGCCAGCACCTTGGCATTCTTCTGAACCTGCTTGGCCCACTCCTTGAACTCAGGCTGCAAAGCCTCTCCGAAGGCAACGGCCTTGGCGGCAATGACGTGTTCCAACGGACCACCCTGCTGACCAGGGAAGACGGCGGAGTTGAGTAGGGCAGACATCTTTTTCACGACACCCTTCGGAGTGGTGTAACCCCAGGGGTTGTCGAAGTCCTTACCCATCAGGATGATACCACCACGCGGACCACGCAGGGTCTTGTGGGTCGTAGAAGTCACGATGTGAGCATATTTCACGGGATTCTCCAGCAGTCCGGCAGCAATCAGGCCAGCGGGGTGAGCCATGTCGATCATCAACAGGGCACCCACCTTGTCGGCGATGGCGCGCATGCGGGCATAATCCCACTCGCGGCTGTAGGCGCTAGCACCACCCACGATCAACTTTGGATGCTCACGCAAAGCAACCTCCTCCATCATGTCATAGTCCACCTCGTTGGTGTCGGGGCGAACATTGTACTCGCACTGTTGGAACACCAGACCTGAGAAATTCACTGGGCTGCCGTGCGACAGGTGACCGCCATGAGCCAGGTTCAGACCCATGAATTTGTCGCCAGGCTTCAGGCATGCCATGAACACGGCCATGTTGGCCTGTGCACCCGAGTGGGGCTGCACGTTAGCATACTCGGCGCCGAACAGCTGTTTGATGCGGTCGATGGCCAGGTTCTCGGCCTCGTCGACACACTGGCAGCCTCCATAATAACGGTGGCCAGGATAGCCCTCAGCATACTTGTTGGTCAGGCAGCTGCCCATAGCCTGCATCACCTGCTCGCTGACGAAGTTCTCGCTGGCGATCAGCTCGATGCCGTGCAACTGACGCTGATGCTCTTTCTCGATGATGTTGAACAATACTTGATCTCTTTCCATGTCTTGTTTTATGTTATTAAAAGGTTTGAATTTCAAATTTCGCCGCAAAGGTAGCACTTTTAATTCAGAATTCATCATTCATCATTCATAATTTTTTGAGAATTATGAAATAAGAGTATTTTTGTTCCCTTTTAGGGGGATGGGGGCTTGGACTACTTCTTCTTCACCGTCCACCCAAAGTGGCCCAGTTCCTCGCCCAGGCTGTAGTAGTGTCCGTGACAATAGGTGATCAGGTCGGCCTTCTTCAAGTCCAGCCGGCCAGTCTCGGGGTCTAAATACTCGTCATCAACGATGACGTTGAGCACCTGGGCGATGAACATGTCGTGACTGCCCAGCCGCAGGATGTCCTGCACCTGACACTCCAAGCTCAAGGGTGCCTCTTTTATATAAGGTGTACACACTGTCACCCCAGGTACGGGCGTTAGGCCCATCTCGGCCCACTTGTCGCAGTCGCGCCCGCTACGCACGCCGCACCAGTCGGTGGCGCGCGCCAAGGCGCGGTTGGTCAGGTTCAGCGTGAACGCCATGTCGCGCTCTATCAGGTGGTGACTGTGCCGCTCGGGACGAATTGACACATAGCACATCACGGGGTCGCTGCACAGCGTACCGGTCCACGCTGCAGTGAGCATGTTATAGTCTTCGGCGCTTGCCCCGCAGCTTACCAGCAACGCCGGCAGGGGGTAAATCATGTTTCCCGGTCTCCAGTTTTGTTTCATATCGCATTCATTCATTGAAAACATGTAGCTGACCGCAAAGATACCAAAAAAATCCTTTAAACCGAAAATTTTTGGGTTTCTTTGTGCTTATTTCCATATTTAGTCGTATATTTGCGCTTTATTACCGATATTGGCTAACTACGTAACGACTAATTCACTCGATTATGGGTAAGAAATACAAAAACAAGACTGAACGTGCCAAACACAATGGCAAGATTGTGAAACGTATGTGGTTGATC
>JAEEGH010013052.1_pt1 | contig 18519 bp, 19 predicted proteins | sample 9134181 | NCBI WGS metagenome assembly JAEEGH01 (sample SAMN16246544, study PRJNA631951) | gut metagenome | biome: gut microbiome; feature: rumen; material: DP-attached | host: Bos | place: Iran: Karaj | collected 2018-10 | reverse complement strand
CAACGCTTTTTGATCTTAGTATTAACAAAACAAAATTGAACTAATCAAATGAATTAGGCTCCGTAAACAGATGTCTTGTCATTTCGTTTTTATTGTTGATAAACAGTCTGGTCAGTTTATAGCTTTCCGTTTCTTCATAGCTGATCTTATGAATAAGTCCGTCATCAAATGAAATGATTTCAGAATCAGGAAGACTGAGAAGGATGGGGGAGTGGCTCACGATTATAAACTGTGATCCATCTTTCACACATTCATTGATTTTGATAAGAAGAGAAAGTTGTCTCTGGGGAGAAAGAGCCGCCTCAGGTTCATCAAGGATGTAGAAACCATTCGGTCTGAAATGCTTTTCAGCAGTGGCAAGAAAGCTTTCCCCATGCGATTTATTATGGAGCTCTTCAGGAACTCCTCCTTCAAGAGAGTATTCAGCTTCTTTGGAGGCTACGTTGTAAAAGCTTTCTGCCCTTAAAAAGTATCCCCAGTTTGCTGTACGGTATCCTTTTGACAGATGAATGGCATCACAGAGTTCAGAATAATCGTCATATGTTGAGAAATTGTAATTCTTTGTTCCGCCTTCGGGATTGAAACCGTATTTTATTGCAATCGCTTCAAGCAGAGTCGATTTTCCGGTTCCGTTCTCTCCGACAAAGAATGTCACCGGAGATCTTAATTCAAATGAGTCAAGTCCGTGAAATGCTCCGATATCACGGACATAACTGTCTTCTGAGATCTTATCCCAGTCTATTCTGAAACTCTGTACAAACAAATCATTCATAAATAGTATTTTACTTTATGATTTTGATCCTTCCTTCACCATAAGGATCGGCATACTTGCTTCCGACTGTTCCGCTGAGATCATCTGTTATATAGTCGCTGAGGATCTGGTAATCCAGTTTGATATCGTTTTCCAGTACTTTGCATCCGTTGAACATGGTGAAACCATCACCATTGTTTATAAGAGTATATGTTGTTGAAGCAATGGTGTATGTTTTCTGAAAATCAATGGGTTTATCGCCGACCATAATGTTCCTTACTCTGTATTCCCCGTTTACTCCTGTGAACATTCCGCTCACATCCTGTGTGCAGGAATTGGGAATGGTCGAATCTATCTCATAGGTAAGTCCTGAGACCTGCAGAAAACCGCCGTTTTCATCCGGTACTGCACGTGCACCCCATTCGAGTGCATCCTTGATCTGCTGACCGGTCGCTTCAATCACACATGCACTGTTTCCGAAAGGATGAACGCTGAGAATATCACCATATGTGATATCCCCCTTTGAGATATTGTCACGCACGCCGCCGCCGTTTATTATTCCGATATCAGCATTGTTCTGTATCCGCATGGCATCTGCACAAAGATCTCCAAGATTGGATTCCATTTTTCTGACGATTCTCTTGGATGTCGACGGATCATAGATGACGAGATCATAGTCTGTTTTGGCAACAGGAGTATTAACTTTGATGCTGAGTTCTTCAATGGCCTGTTCCAGTATTCCGGATAATTCATTGTTTATTCCCAGCAGATCATTTGCATTGATTGAATTTGTCCATTCATAGGCACCGGTCGTGATCTTTCCGTCTTTTGATATCCTTAAATAGCAGATGGTATTTAGTTTGGTTCCCGGGGCTAATCTCGGGATATCTTTTCCTGATGCATCCTTATAAACCATCTGTTCGTTATCATGTGTATGTCCGTCAAATATGGCGTCGATGCCGGTAATATTTGAAACAACATCATTGCTTCTGTACGGATAAGCTCCCTGGTTGACTCCCAGATGGCCCATCAGGAATACATAGTCTGCACCTTTGGATCGTACTTCATCTATGTATTTCTGAATTGTGCTGTATAAAAGTTCACCGGTCTCATCAGCCATGAATCCGTAAATATAGTTGCCGTCTTCATCCTGGAAATTCTTCGGTGTTGAATCAGTGATCGTATTCGGCGTTGTGACACCGATGAATGCAATTTTCTTGCCTGCAGATTCGAGTATTATATACGGATCAAATAGGAGTTTGCCTTCCTTGTTGAAATTGCAGCAGATGATCGGATACTCTGCCATTTCAGCCAGTTCAAGGAATCTTTCCATTCCAAAATCAAAATCATGATTGCCCGGAATGCAAACATCATATTTCATTTTATTGAGAAGTCTGACTACATCTTCACCTTTGGAAAACGTACCGATAGGTTCACCCTGGTAGCTGTCACCGTCATCCACCAGCAGAACACTGTCGCCTTTGCTTTCAAGCTGTTCACGTATAGCATAAAGACCGTCAAGACCGAATCCGTCATATACACCGCAGTGAATATCGCTGGTCACAAGTATTACTGTGTCTCCGCTTTTTTCGGCAGGGGAAGGTTTGCTGTCGGCAGTTACTGTCACAGTATCGGTTATGGTTACTGTACTGGTGACAGTTGTTGTTTTCCCGCTGCATCCGGTGAATAGCAGGACTGCAGTAAGCAGTGCAGACAGGATCAGGCGGGGCAATCGTAATTCGAATCTTTTATTCATATTAAAATCCCTTTCCGAAGTGGAGTTTTTTATTCTTGATGCCGTTAATTTTACGTCATTCCTTGATTATAAACATCAGTCATTGATGATGATTTCAGGTGTTTCTTCAAGGTTATTCTTAAGAGCAGGCTTAAGCTGCCAGATGTACATGATTCCTATTATCAGTGCCATGATGCTTACGGCATTAACTATAAAAATGATGAAACTGTTGGTTTCAAAGCTTTCTATGAATGGTGAGATGTAAATTCCCAGAAGATTGTTCGTGGAATGCAGGAGAATAGCAAGCAATAAAGAACCTGTTTTATAGGCCACAAGACCGAATGCCAGTCCCGCCACCATTGCATAACAGGATTGGATGAGCTCTCCATGAAAAACACCGAAGAGCAATGCCTGGATGATCAGTACTGCCGCCATGGGCAGGTTGCTTTTTTTGAGATAAGACATGGATACGCCTCTGAAACACAGTTCTTCTCCGATCGGACCAAGGATCACTGAATATAAGAACAATGTGATTTCATCCACTCCGTAGTCCATGTGTTCGGCATATTCTTCCATCATGTCGGGAATAATGAATAAAATGATCAGAATGATAAGTCCTGATATAAAATTAACTCCGAGTGAAGTAAGCAATACTGAACCGACGGTTTTAGGTGCGAATGTTTTTTTGATATCCAGAGCAGGCTCATTCCTGGAAATGATAATATACCAGATTAATAAAAATGTTATTCCTATACCTGTTATAAGATAGTAATTGCTGAAGGCTTTGAACAGAGAATCATATAACACGATCGGGAGAAGAGACAGCAATAACGGAAGATATTTGATAGTATTATGTTTTGTCTTTTCAGTCATATCGATCCTCTAATATACTGTGATTAATAGAATAGCACCTGTTTAACGTATTTGATATCAACTATAATTAATACTAGGGGAACAAAATATGATTAAACTCAGACTTGCCATGCCTGAAGAAAAGGACAAGGCAATGCAGATAATTGAGACCGGAAGAGCCCATCTTAAGGCGCAGGGTATAGATCAGTGGCAGGATGGATATCCTGATCAGACCCTTATTGAAAAAGACCTTCAGCTTAAAAAAGGTTATTTTGTTGTTGATGACAATGACATCAATGGTTATCTTTGTATCGATTTTGACGGTGAACCTGCATATGCCACCCTGAACGGAGAGTGGGCCACATCAGAAAAATATGTTGTTGTACACCGTATGGCATTCAGTGAGAATGCACGTGGCAAAGGGCTTGCAAGTGCGGTGTTTGATCTTGTTGAGGATATCAGCAGAGAAAATAATGTATTTGATTTCCGTATTGATACCGATGACGGGAATGAAAAAATGAAACACATTCTTACCAAATATGGTTTCACCTACAGAGGACCCATCAGGTATGAAAACTGTGAAAAAATCGGCTTCGACAAGAAGATTGCCGTAAAATAACAGAATTACCGGCCTGATTATGCTCCACGCATAGTGATTATCAGCATCCTTTGCCGTCGGTTGAACATGATGGTCCTGCATTATCCTCAAATAATCCTGCTTCCTCAGGATCCAGAGTGATGCTTCCGTCTTCAAGTACAAAGCAGGGTATACCTATGCTTCCTCTCTGCTTTCTTTCATCAAATACAGGATCATTGTCTCTTATACGTATGAATTCCTTCATAAGTCTCACATTGCTTCCGATATCGATGAAATAGTACTTGTCCTCTTTCCCTTTGATCAGTTCGATCACTTCTGCACAATCCGGGCATGAAGGCATTCCGTATATCTTTATCATTTTTATCTCCGTGGATTTAAGATTTATGCTGGTTATTTGAGTCGATGATATCCTGAACAGATATTCCGGTTTCTCTCCATCTTTCGTTGCTCTTTTCTGTTTTCAGATGGAGTGCATTCTTGGGACATATATGCAGACAGGCATAGCAGCTTTCACAGTTGTCTCCGAATTCAACTTTATCAGAAACAGATATATTGCCTCTGGGACATGCCTTTGCACATGTTCCGCATTTAATACACTTTTCATCAATGATGAAGGATCTGGCCTTTTCGCCTTTATCAATTTTTGCAAGCATGGATTTTGCGAAAGCAGTGAACATTTTTTCCTTTGCGCCTGCTTTTTTGATATATTCCTTTTTTGCCTTTATGTCGTAGATGATATCACTCAGATGCATGTGGATCTCTTTATCGAGGTATTTTTCTTCTTCCTTTGTGATATCAAAGGCATCAAGATAGTTATCCACCATAAGGATCGTATTGATATATTTGAAAGTGTATCCGTATTTTGCAGCATATTCCCTGAATTCATCAGCAACGTTTCCGTAGCCCATCTTGTTTCCGTGTGTCGCAACGGCAAAGAAGTAATCGGCTTTAAGCTGACATCTGCTGATGAATTCCCGTACTATCCTTGGGACGTTGCCGCAGTAGGTAGGGAATACAAAACCTATGACATCATCTTCATAATAGAATCGTTCTGTCTTCAATGCCTGGGGAATTGAAATGAGAGTTCCTCCGATCTTTCTGGCTACAGATAAACTGTTGCCGGTTGCAGTGAAATACAGTACTTTCATCATTTATCCTCTTCCTACATTTGTGCTCTGCTCATCAGCTTTTTTAATCTTAACTGCATTGAGAAAAACCGGTCAATCATTCCGAAATACAATTATGGTGCTGAATTTGGATTTATGTTAGTATGTCATTTAAACCGGATGCAACAGAATCGGAGTGAAGATGACACTGCTTGGTTCTTATCTCACAACTTATATCGGAGCTGATGTACTCTGCATACTTATTGCTGTGATCCTTCTGTATAAGATTGACAGCAATCTTGGAAAGCAGAATGAAATAAGGGCATTCAAACTATTTGCCACTTTTTATGTTTTGTTTGCTTTCTCAGACATATTCTGGATTATTGTTGGCAACAATTTCGTTCATTACGGCAGAATTATCGATGACCTTATTGTCTACATAAATATGTTTTCTGTCTGCATCATGGCTTACTTCTGGTTCCTTTACAACGAGTTCAGAATCCTCCCCAGTCTGTCAAAAGGAAGATTCAAGTATTATGCACTCATACCATTGATTATAGTTTTTCTGACATATGTAACTCAGGTTGGAACTGATAATATTTTTTATTTTGATGACGAGGGCCTCCAGATAGGACAGTATTATTTTGTGCCAACTATTGTGAATTCGTTTTATATGCTGGGTCCGTTTTTCCATTCGCTTTTTGTTGCTATCAGGACCAGGACTGCAGCTTCCAAAAGATTATGCAGGATGGTTTTCATCTTTGTACTCCCACCGATAATCGCATCTGTGGTCGATGTATATATACATAATACAAATGTCGTCGGTATGGCAGTTCTGTACTCGATGGTTATGGTTTTCATGCTTACTCAGGAATCAATGGTATTCGTTGATCCTCTTACAGGTCTCAATAACAGACGCAGGATTGGTATGTTTATCGATAGTCAGCTTGAACAAACGTCTGAACAGAATCCTATGTTCCTTGCTATTATAGATCTCAATAAATTCAAAGATATCAATGATACATACGGGCATGATGAAGGCGACCATGCACTGTGTATTATTGCAGATGCCATGAAATTTGCTGCATCCAAATACGGTTATTTTGCCGCTCGATTTGGCGGAGATGAGTTTGTTTTAGCCGGCAGCATTGCACCTATGGATGCAGACTCATATGCTGAACACTTCAAAAAGGTTTTCGAATCAATATCATTCTATACAAAGTCGGTTGAACTTCCCTATGAACTGACATTTTCTGCAGGCTATAAGGTGACAACCGATCGTAAAACAAATCTTGAAAGCCTCATGAAAGAAGCTGACAGGATGCTCTATGAAAACAAACATTACAGCCGATAGAATGATCGGTATTTACTTGATGATATCGTACGGCCAGTTCTTTATGCCGCCGAATTCACGCACATCGGTGTAACCTAGAAGGAATAACCGCCTTGCCGCTTTTCTGGCTCTTCTGCCTGTGATGCAGTATACAAGGACAGTTGCATTTTTGTCCGGGATCTGTTCGTAAATAGTTTCGTCTATAGTTCTGACAGGGATGCACCTTGCTCCCGGAATGTGCCCCTTGGCATACTCATTTCTGTCTCTGACGTCGAGGATCGTTATATCCTCATCAGCATTCATGCATCTTTTTGCATCGTCAGGGGAGATGTGATCGTAACCGGGATCTTTATCACGGCTTCTGATCATTGCAGTTATGATAATGCCAGCCAGAGCCAATGCCGCGACCAGAAAGCTGATAACAAAATTGTTGGGGAACAACGGTTTACTCTCTTTCACCTGACTGGCAGGGACAAGCTCACAGGTTTCCTCATTTTCGTTGTTCTTCAGATATCTTCTGTTCACATATAATTTGGTTCTCATAGTGAGTCTCCTGATCCCGGATTATCAGCTCTCTATTAATATTAAACCTAAATCTGACATTAGCATAGTTGCAAAGTACCCGGTTTCCGTTTTTTATTATGTCCCAGTTTGCTGTATCTTCAGAGAAGATGCGTACTCTTTTGCGATGTTTATCAGTTCCCGTTCAGTTTGTATATCACCTTCATACGGATATTTTTTGCTGACCTCATTTAAATGCTCAAGATATTTATCAGCCTTACCGGTGTCATGTTCGCCAAGAAGTGCATATGCATACTGTGTTCTTATGACGGAAGGAAAGTCTTTCATCTGTCTGATGAACAATATCTGATTCTTCTCCTTCAGTTTTTCAGAATATGAAGTGTCGGACTTTCCGATCAGTTCACAGAAAGCGGCATCCATTATTAAGAGGCTCTTATGTATTCCCAGAATTGCATTTTCCTGCGAAAGAAGCTTGTCAGAGAGCAGGGAAGCCTGTTCGAATTCGTGAAGATCCATCAGCCTGTTTTCACGGATAACCGCCAGTGATACTATAAGCGAATTATTCATTTTTTCTTCCCGGGGTTCTTCAAACCATTCTTCGGGAATGTCTTTGATACGGAGTCCGTTGGATGATGCTTCAGCGATTTTCATCTGAAGCCAGAATGCTTTCATTGCTTCCGGATCCTTTTGTGTTTCAAAGGCATTCTTGCCGTCATTGTTTGTGGCAGCGGTTTTAAAGGGTATTCCGTTGATCAGTGCAAACCATATTCCTACGAAAGCGTTGATAATAAAGAATATGGATGCGTACTGCCAAATATCCCTGACAAGAAAGTAGATGACCAGCGAAATGATGCTTACTATGATATTCATTATTACGCCGCCGAAGTTGTAGAGCATCACAGGCACTGCTCCGTCCTTCATGTCAGGAGGACCCATCAGACACTGCCCCAGTGTCCCCGGCAGAGACATCCTTTTAAACATAAGCTTTCCGTCTTTTCTGATCAGCATTATGTTTCCGACTCTGTAGGAACAGAATTTATACCCTGACATCAGACCGAAAACGAGATGCCCGCCTTCATGGAACATAGCCTGGACATAGATGCTCAGGATAAGGAATATCATCAGAATAACAAAACGGAAAAAGAACAGATAGAACGGAACATCTTCTCCATTGCTCCAAACATCATTGATGATGTATCCGAAAAAAGCTCCTGCAGCCAGGCCGATCAGAATATAAACAAATGTCAGCAGGTTGGATTTATTGTTTTTGTTTTTCATTTTGTATGATCTTCTTTGATAAGTGATGCAATCTCTTCAACATGTTTGACAGAGGCACATCGTATTTCATATGTACGATCGTCATCAGGCATTCCGTTATGGGCCATTCCGCCGGTCAGAACACAACCGAGATAATCCATTTTGCAGTATTTGAAGATAAGCTCTGCAGGTTTGGTGATTTCATCCTTTTTTATGCCGGAAACAGCTTCTCCCAGATAGTTTTCTGTGGGCTGTCCTGCAGTGAATCCGATTATTACCTTTTTGCCTTCCAGCGCGTATCCGTTGCTTCCGTAAGCCCATCCGTATGCGAAGACTTCTTCAAACCATCGCTTTATAAGAGATGAAACAGAATACCAGAAGAGAGGTGTCTGGATAATGATAACGTCTGCATTCTTAAGCTTTTCCTGTTCACTTTTCACATCTATTTTGTAATCAGGATACTCAACTCCCAGATCACTGAATTCTGCTTTCTGAAACTGCTTTCGGAACTGTTCCATTATTTCTCTGTTGGCTACTGCCAGATTTTCATATGGATGGCCGTTTACTACCAGGATACTGCTCATTTAGAATGCCTCTTTCATGCCGTTATATCTGATTTATGATTATATACTGTCTGATTTGTAACAGCTATTTTATTTTACATAAAAATCGGTGTTGTCTATGTACTGGTATCTGTATAATGCTATTATAAAAATATCCGGATCAGATAAGTTGTTATCGAATGATGAGTAGGGTGAATTATGGCTGATAAATCAAATCAAAAATCTGCGGCAGGATGCGTTGTACTGATCTTTGCCGGTATGTTCATTTTTATGGTGTTTTCATTTATTTTCAGTTTTCTTGAAGACACTGAAGAAATCAATATTGCTCTTCCGGTTATTCTGATACTGTTTTTTTCTTTCATAGCTGTAGTGATAGCTGTGGTCATAAAAACGATATCAAAGGTTGCTTCACAATCACAATCATCAAATGGAACAGAAACAAAGAGACCTGTTGCAGGAAAGACTGATCTCAGCGGAAGTAAAGGTCCTTTCAGCGACGACAAGGATGAAAAAGCGTTCCGGAATTCACGACCCAAAGGAAATCAGTATACCTTCTGTCCATTCTGCGGAGCCAGGATTTCCACCGGTTCAAAACACTGCAAACAATGTGGCAATAATACATCAAAGTGGTAAATCACAGGTGTGCGTTAAGTCACTTCACTCATGCTATTGTCATGCTATGGTATAATGACGAAAATTTATGAAAGTATTGAGTTACCGCAATCAAAGGGCTCGGTGTGAGAAACGGCCCGGGATTGGAATCAAGGGCTGGCTGTCTTTCTTTGCCAATTTTTCCAATCTGATGACTTCCATTGGACCGTTCAGCCATATAAAAATACACTTAAGAAATGTGGATTTTCTTGGGTATGAGCTTATCAGACAAGGTGGTACTGTAGCGTGAAGAACATTTATTTCGATATTTGCGCTATAGCGCTGTTCGCTTTAACCTTATGGCTCTGTTATTCAAAGAGACTGGTCAAGGGACGTGCGGCTCGCTTTTTTGTTCTCTTTTGCGTGATATCGCTGATCTGCGCCATTCTTGATGTATGGATGGAATTCACTGTTAATCCGCTGCCCATCACATCTGAAGATGTCGTTTTAGGCACAATTATTTCATTTACTTACAAGCTTTTGAGAAACGGCTGTTCAGCGCTTTATATTTTTTATTTATTTGCAATTACCAAAACAGATTTTAGAGCACGCCAGGTCAAATGGATTATTGCTTTGTCGGTACCCTATGCAGTATTGGTCATCACGTTGTTGCAGAATTTCTTTACCCATAATGTATTTATCGTCACCCAGGAGACAGGATACTCACGCGGACCGGCACTTTACATATTGTATTTGATCATGCTTGTGTACTGGTTGATCGGTACCGGCTACTGTATTTACTGTAAGCGATATCTTGCCTATAGAAAATGGCTTGCTCTGCTGTCAATTTATATACTCACAATCATAAGTGTGTTGATCCAGTTACTGCAAGAATCACTCATGGTGGAGATGTTCTGTACTGCCATTGGATTGCTGATGATATTAGCGTTGGTAATGCGTCCGGAGGAGACCATTGATTCGACAGTGAAGCTCAGCAGCTATGAAGCATATGTGAACGATTTGAGAAATATCACTATGACCAGACAGCATTTCCAAATCGTTGTCTTAAATACGATTAATGCCGTTGAGGTCCGTACACTGATCGGTGATGACAAATTCAATAAATACATTTCTTTTCTTGGCACTGAGATGGAAAAAGTTTGTGCAGAAAAACATATAGATGCAGAACTGTTTTTTGAACGCCCCGCATCATTGTATCTTATAACTAGAGATGTAAATGCAGACCTGCGTGATATGCTGGTTGCATTCCAAAAAATAGTGAAAAAGAGTATTCACGATATCAATAAAAGTGTACAAGTTGATGCTAAGGCCTGCATCATTCGATGCCCTGAAGATGTAGATAGCTTCGACGAGATTATCAACTTGGGCCATCAGTTTATACGGCTTGGTGCAGAAGATGAAGATCTTTACATGGCCTCAGATCTCAAGAAATCAGCTGATTATGACATTACCATCCATATTGAAGAGATTCTTCACAGGGCAATTGCAGAAGGAACTCTGGAGATGTATTACCAGCCGATCTACGATGTCAAGACCGGACGTTTCCGTTCGGCCGAGGCTTTGGCTAGGATCAAGGATCCGATATACGGCTTGGTTTATCCGGGTGTGTTCATCCCTGCGGCAGAAGTTTCAGGCTTGATTTTGATAATGGGTGGAGTAATCCTGGAGCAAGTGTTCAAGTTCATTTCGGACTATGATCTGGAAAAGATGGGACTTTCTTATATTGAAATCAACCTCTCTATTGCGCAGTGTCTCCAGCGAGATATGTCTAATAACATCAAACGGCTTCAGAAAAAGTATAACGTGTCTCCTCATCAGATAAATTTCGAGATAACAGAATCACTGCTTGGTCATCTGAACACGACACTGGAAAAGAATGTCAGGGATCTGTTCAGCATGGGATTCAGTTTCTCTCTGGATGATTATGGCATTGGATATTCCAATATCCAGCGTATACGTCTTTTGCCGTTGAACATTGTAAAGATCGATAAGTCCCTGGTGGATGATATGTTCACTGATGAGGGGAAGGCAATTATCAAGAATACTGTACATATGATGCAGGATATAAATAAGAAGATGGTCATGGAAGGTGTAGAAACTGCAGAAGCAGTGGATATGTGCAAAGAGATGTCCTGTGACTACATCCAGGGATACTACTATTCCCATCCACTTCCAGAGCAAGAGTTTGTTGATTTTATCAATCAGTGGAATGAGAAAAAATAACAGACAGAATGCAGCCAATGAAGTCACTATTTTCAAATAAGTATAGTCAAAAGCATGTTCGGATCAATCTGATCCTTATTATTACTACACTGGTGATTATAGTGGTTACTATGATTATTACCAGGAATATGCTTCTGCGTGAGGATCGAAGAGTCACGACAAACCTTGTGTTTGATATCCTTCACCATACCATGGATCAGGAGTTTGACAGACCATTGCAGGCCACCAGGACGATGGAAAGCGATTCGTTCCTCCGAACATTTCTTGAACAGGAGGAACAGGTTCCTTCGGAAGAATTCTCTGCCACAATGGGAAAATACCTTGCAGGAATCAGTCGCGGCAATAGTTGGTCCGGGGCGTATTTCTCATCCGCACGAACTATGAACTACTACGACGTGAACGGTTTTGCCAAGGTGATTGACCCGGAGAAAGACCCGTATGACCTTTGGTACACTAAATTCATCGAGAGTGGAAACGATTACGATATAGACGTTGAATACGACCAGCTTAACGCTGATATTTGGACGGTATTCCTTGACAAAAGGATGGAAGATGAGAGCGGGAAGCTGCTTGGTGTATGTACCGTTGGCATGCAGGTCGGAGCCGTTCAGGAGACCATGCACGCGCTGGCTTCAAATTATGGAATTGACATTTTCTTTACTGAAGCTGATGGAACTGTCGTGGTAAGCTCCGGAGATAAAAGAAAAGTAATAGATTACGTCAGGGGCAAAGATTCCGCACCGGGGCAAAAAAGCTACGAGACATCGAACAGTTATACGATCGTCGAGTATATTCCGCTTCTGGATTGGTTTCTTGTTGTGGAAAATTCGCATAACGTTTTTGCCAGTGTCTTCCAGACGATAACTGCTATTTTGTTCGGTGTAGTGCTGATTATGATTGCGGCGATCGTCCTCATCAATATTCGCATCTCTTCAATCACCGAGATCTCGCTGACAAACAAAGCGGAGACGGATGTATTGACGAATATACTGAACAGAGAAGGATTGCGGTCCCGTATCAAATCTTTCATTGAAGCCGATGGAAGCAGTGATGTTGGCGGAACGATGTTTATGGTCGATCTGGATCATTTAAAAACAGTGAATGATACAATGGGACATTCCGTGGGAGATGAGACGCTGGTTCATGCGGCCGAGGTGCTTAAACAGTGTTTCCGTAACAACGATATAATTGGCCGCCTGGGTGGAGATGAGTTTATTGTCTTCACTCCCGGCATCACTGCTATGGATTTGATAATCAAAAAGGCAGAAATGATGAACAGCCTTGGAATGCATAGAGTGGAAAAAGATGGTGTAAAAGCGGATGTCAGCTTCAGTATCGGCATCGCTATTTACCCTATGCACAGCAATACTTATGATGATTTGTATAAGAAAGCTGATAAGGCACTGTACGCCGCGAAGGAAGGCGGCAGAAATATGTATAAGATTTACAATGGGCAGTAGCCTGTTGCAGGAGCAGACAGAATAGCTGCTGGACTATATCTCCTCTGTTTGTGAACACAACAATCCTGGTGGCAGATGTTATTTGTCCGTAAAGAAAATAAACTCCGAGCTGTATAAAAGAAAAGCCCATATCAGATGTGATATGTACCCTCTTTACTGGACACCAGTAAGGAGGGTATTTTTATGCGCTACAGTTATGAATTCAAAATGTATTGCATCGAGTTGTACCGACAAGGCAAATGGCCTGACACACCTGATGGCATTAAGGATCAATATAATTTTAGGAGAATGATAAGACGCTGGGTTAGGGTCCTGTATCACAATGGCCCATTAGCGTTAAGGCATTCGGAGACCAAGAAAAAATGGACATCGCAGGAAAAGTACGAGCTCGTTAAACAGGTACTAGATGGCAGTCCATGCCAAGCTGTCGCCCTAGAGAATGGTATAAATCCCGGAATGCTTCATTTATGGGTTCGCAGATATAAATATTTAGGGTATCATGGTCTTGAAACATCACCAGGGCGACCGCCAAAGGATCCGACGAAAATGAAGAAGAAACCAAACGATAACTCTCAAGAACTGACAGAATCCGAACGAGAAGAACTTCTGCGACTTAGGAAAGAAAATGCACGTATCAAGGCGGAGATAGAAGTAATAAAAAAAGAGATCGCCTTGAGAGAAGAAAAGCAGGCTGCGCTACTCAAGGCGAAAAAGCAGCAATCATCAAAGAACTCCGGGAAGAAGGATACGAACTGAACCTTCTATTAAAAGCCATGCCCATGGCACGTTCAACGTATTACTATGAGTTAAACAAAACAGATATCGTAGCGGAAAGAAACAGAGATCTTTCCTCTATGATTAAGGTTATCTTCGAAGAGAACAATGGCAGATATGGAGTCAGAAGGATCTACCATGAACTCGTAAACCGTGGTTATAGCGTAAACCATAAACGTGTTCAGAGACTGATGCACCAAGCTGGGCTTCATGGAAAACGACCTAAAGAGAAATATCACTCTTACGTAGGTGAAGTTGGCAAAGTGGCTGACAATATCATCAACAGAGATTTCAGTACAACAGCGCCATTACAGAAATGGACCACCGATGTCTCCCAGTTCAGCTTCTCTTGGGGTAAGTGTTATATCTCTCCGGTTTTGGATATGCATACAAATGAGATAATCGCTTATGATCTATCGACTTCCCCAAATATGCCTCAAATACAAAGGATGTTGGAACAGGCATTTACAAAGTTCCCCAGTGTGTCCGGACTGACCTTCCACTCCGATCAGGGCTGGCAATATCAACACTTTTACTTCCGTTCTCAACTAGAAATGCATGGAGTCACTCAATCGATGTCCAGGAAGGGAAACTGTTACGATAACAGCATAATGGAAACGTTCTTCGGAAGGCTTAAGAATGAACTGTATTATGGATCTGAAAAGGAATACACTACGTTCGAATCTTTTGCACAAGCTGTAAAGGAATACATAGAGTATTACAATAACAAGCGGATACAGTCTAAAACAAAATGGATGCCCCCTGTGAAGTACAGAGAGGCATCCTTATTAACTTAGTTATCTAATCAATGTGTCCAGAAAACTGGGTACACATCATACCGGACAGGCTTTAATCGTTCTATAAGATATCGATTACCACTGTACGAACATCGGCATGATGACATACAGGAAGTTTTCTTTAGGATCAGCAGGAAGGAAGACGCCAGGGCTGGTGGGATTGACGATCTTAAGGACCAGCTGATCGCCTTTGATAACATTGAGCATATCGTTCAGATACTTGTAGTTGAAAGCGATCTTACCCTCAGATCCATCGATGATGGCTTCCATATCAGAAACATTGTCACCAACTTCTTCTGATCGGGCAGAAAGAGTGATCTTTCCGGGAACCAGGTCAGCACCGGGAGTAGCTATGATCTTGATGATACCATTGCCGTCCTTCGCAAAAATACTGGCGGACTTGGTGCACTGCTGGAACTGATTGACGAGGACAGTAACAGTAGTGGATTCACCGGACGGAATAAGCTGTTCATAGGCAGGGAAATTACCCTGGATCAACTGGGAATAAAACTGAACATCGCCGATAGTAAAGAGTGCCTGAGTGCATTTGGAGTTGATCTTTATCTCGACCTCGTCTTCTCCGTTGATGACCATTCGAGAAAGTTCGCTTAGTACACGGGCCGGAATGATGGCCTTAGTTTGAGTCTCGACCTTCATAGCAATGTCAGCCTTATAGACTGCCAGACGGAATCCATCTGCAGCTACGAGAGTGACTTTATCACCATTGAAATCAGCAAGGACACCGGTAAGTACAGGGCGGGCTGCATCGCTGGCAGCGGCGAAAACGACCTGATTTATAGCTTTCTTGAGTTCAGAGAATTTTAACTTTGTGCAGATACCATCTTCGATGACAGGAATGGGAGGGAAATCTTCAGAAGGCATGCCTGAAAGACGAGTCTTCTGACGGGCAGTCTTGATATTGAGACTGTTCTTGTCATCCAATTCGAGACCGACTTTGTCATCCTTTGAAAGTACAGAAACATATTCACTGATCAGTTTGGCCGGTACAGTGATGGAACCTTCTGATTCGATATCAGCGCCGATCCAGCAGCTAACAGCCATCTCAAGGTTGGTAGCAACCAATTTCAGTCGTCCTGCGTCAGTAGATAACAAGATGTTGTTTGTGATCGCCAAAGTGGATCGACCGGCAGCTCTGCCGACCTGTCCGATGCCATATGCTAAGTTATCCTGCAAACAAGTTAATTTCATCAAAAACTCCCGCTCAAATAATTCGTGATTCTTAATTAAATTATAACAATTAAAAATGATTACTTACAGAAAAACGAAGGGTCATTTTAGGCACGAAATCAGTTTTTTTTGAGAAATTTTATTGATTTTTAATTACGATATAATTATATTATAAGTATATTTCAGTAAAGGTTTTTCAATAAAAAAATGGACAGAACCAACCGATTCTCAGAAAGCACCAAACAATCTTATACAAAAAGTGAAAAAAAACAGATCACGATCAACATCGATGTAACGGCAATCGAGTACTTCAAAGGACAGGCATCATCCTATGGACTTCCCTACCAGACTCTCATAAACCTATATCTTATGGACTGCGCAAGAACAAACAGGCATATCCAGCTTTCGTTCATTTGATTCATGATCTTAAAACGTATGGCATATAAACAAGTCTACAGTTCTTAATGACCGGACTCATCGATAGTTTTAATCCACACAGACAATATGTTAAACTATTCTAGTTCGAATTGTAGACACAAATCAGAGGAAATCAAAAGATGCGCAGAAAATACTATCTGAATAAAAAGCACCTTCCTACCATTCCCGTTCCGCATGACTTTATCATCAAAAAAATTGAAGCGGACCAGGAATTCCTCTCTTTCTATTTTGAAGACGATATAACATGGCATTCATCAGCAGAGATACTCTTTCCCGGTGCAAAATCATTAATCATGCGCTTTCATTTGACCGATCCTGATTTCGATACTTATAAATGGAAAGTCTCAAAGACAAAAGGCAAAGGTTACTTTCCCTATGAGTTCCATAACCTTAAAATGCCTCTCAAACGTAATCTCGAATACCTGGGACACAACATTGGCTATCAGTCCGTCATAATAAAACTCTTCAGGATGGACTTCATTATGATTGATGTTGAAGCAGATTACGTAGTAGTCGAAACTATCGAATAATCTATAGTGACTTCTTTATCGCATCCAAAAGACTGTCATAATCCTGGAATGCCGGTATTTCAGGATGGTCCTTACGAATAGTATCCGGAGGATTCAAGAGAAAACCGCTCTTGCTTGCCATGATCATCTCAAGATCGTTAAAGCTATCACCGACTGCGATCGTCTCATATCCCATTGACTGGAATCCTCTTACAGTCGTGAGCTTGGACTTTTCACAGCGCATCCGATAACCGGCGATCATGCCGTTAGGATCTATCTCCAGAGTATTGCAAAGGATAGTAGGATAACCCAGTTTCTTCTTGATGGGCTGAGCAAACTGTTCAAACGTATCGCTCAGGACCACGACAGGAACTATCTCACGAAGCTCTTCTATGAATGTGACGGCACCGGGAAGCGGATCGATACCGGCGATTACATCCTGGATATCTTTGATACCAAGATTGTGTTCTTTGAGTATCCTTAATCTGTTATCCATCAACTGGCTATAAACAGGCACATCTCGCGTGGTCAGCTTTAATTCATCGATTCCAGTCGCCTTGGAAACTGCGATCCAGATTTCTGGGAATACGATTCCTTCCATATCCAAACAAACGATATTCATCTCTTTATTCTTTCTTCCTGCGATTGCTTTGATCTCGTCAAACTTCGACCAGATGTATTTGGCAGATTCACGTTTATGCGGAATCATGCACTTGGAACAATCCTTGGTGCCGTTATCAGTATAACTGAAATTACCTCCGCATCTATCACCTAACGCGTACAGAGGACAATAACAGAAGAGACAGTTGAAGTTACCGGTATCACGAGTATCATGACACGGAAAATACTGACAATCCTTATTGCTGAAAAATGATGAATCGTTCATATAACACAGTTCTCCATGCTTATTCCGTTTAGGGTTCTCTGAGCATTTCAGATGCAATTCATTTGTATAGATTTTAGCTGTATAATAGGTACAATGTCATGCGGGTGTAACTCAGTGGTAGAGTGTTTGCTTCCCAAGCAAAACGTCGCGGGTTCGAGTCCCGTCACCCGCTCCACCACACTTAAGGCTAAACAATGGCAAGTACCGAAGATTATCTCGTATACATCATGGATATCCTGAGGGGACTTGATGGTATCACCCATAAGAAGATGATGGGTGAATACCTCCTTTACGAAGATGGTTGTCTCTTTGGCGGCATCTATGACAACAGGTTCCTGGTCAAGAAGACTGCATCTTCATCCGTTTTAGGATTAAGTGAAGAAATTCCCTATCCAGGCGCAAAACCAATGTTGCTCATTGAGTCAGAAGATCCCTATGAAATCAGATCTATCATCATCGGGATCTGCAAGGATATAAAGAAATAATATTTTCCAGTCTAAATCCAACTGTATCAGTATGGATTATGCCGACTCATTTGTTTTATAATTAAAAATCGATAAAATTGCATTTTTATCAAAATATGTCGTCAAGAAAAATGATTGCGTGGAAATTACGATGAAAGAACGCTCCATAGTTCAGGATATGGTCAAAGGATTGCTTATCCTCTTTGTCATCTATTTCCATGCCACCATGTTCGGCGGATCAAACGCACTAACTTCTTTCAATATCTTGTATTGCGTCTTCCCATGCCTTATGTCGGTATTCTTCTTCTATAGCGGATACAACTATTCGCCCAAAGGAAGGACTTACAAAGAAAAGATCAAACATAGAGCAAAACAGTTACTCCTGCCGATCCCAATAGTATTCGTGATAGCCACACTGCTTGTGGGTGGTCTTCAGTTGATCACCGACAAT
>JAEEGH010013050.1_pt1 | contig 18523 bp, 16 predicted proteins | sample 9134181 | NCBI WGS metagenome assembly JAEEGH01 (sample SAMN16246544, study PRJNA631951) | gut metagenome | biome: gut microbiome; feature: rumen; material: DP-attached | host: Bos | place: Iran: Karaj | collected 2018-10 | reverse complement strand
TAATATTAGGAAATGATATTAGGAAATTAGGAAATGGGGTTATATTCGCACCACTTTTCGTACCACCAAAAACACAAAAATGCCCCACAAGTATCTGCGGGGCGGTTTTAATGTGCTCGGGACGGGAATCGAACCCGTACGGACATTTCTGTCCACAGGATTTTAAGTCCGGCGTGTATACCAATTTCACCACCCGAGCTCCTTTTTCAAAAAAGACCGGCCAATTCTTTTGGTCGGTCTTTCGTGCCCAGGACAAGAGTCGAACCTGCACACCATTTCTGGCACTACCCCCTCAAAGTAGCGTGTCTACCATTCCACCACCTGGGCATTTGGGACTGCAAATATATAAATTATTTTCAAATAATGCTCTCGATTTAAATTTTCGTCAGGCTTTCAGGAAACAGTTTAACCATAGAGGTCTTCCACACAAACTTTCTCCATAAATAGCCTGCTGTGCTCCAGACAGACTGGCGGCCTTGAGGTCTTTTCAGGAAGAACCCGAAGTTGCCGCTTTCAATGATAAGGTCCATAAGCCTCTCAGCCTTGGGAAGCTGTGTTTCGTCATAGAAAGGGAAGTCTTCAACAGGAAGGCCGAGATAATCCACCAGCACACATCCGAACACCTGCCAGGCACGAAGAAGCTTGTGCGAGGTCAAAGACTTTAGAATTATCTCCCTGTTGAGAGTCTTTCCGCCGGAAGACAGAACTGCCGCCAAATCGCAGAGCTGCCTCAGGCCAGTGCCGTTTGAAACCAGAGCCGAGAACATGTGAACGAAGACATATATGGCGTTGAATTCGTCTTCTGGTATTCTCACCATTACTTCAGAGCCGGCCGGAGAGAAAGACTTTGAAGAATCTTTCACCTGTCTGTCTCCCCAGGAGAGGAAGAAGGAGTTCATCACCGATGAAGAAGTCTCCACGCACACTCTATGGATTTCAACTCTGAAGTCAGACACGTAAAAGTCTGTATGCTTGCCCCCCTGCCTGGCTATTGTATAGCCGTGCTTTGAAAGGGTTTGCGGTATCTTTTCATAATTGCGGCTGCCCACCAGAAGATCCACGTCGCCGCACTGGCGCAAAAGCGGATTGCGGTAAGAGCGGGCTATTCCCTGGCCTTTTATCAGAACAGACGGTATGTCTTCTTCCTCAAGAAGAGTGTATGCCTTGGCGGCAGCATTGTCCAGCAGATGATGAATCCTGGCATTGGATGCCGACGATTCAAACAGGTCTGCAATGCAGCTCTCCTTTATTTGTCCAGCCAGGCCAGACACTTCCATACCTTCGGCCACAATAGGGATAACAGTCTGCTGCCGTGCCCATCTGGTTAGCTTCTCCCAGTCTGTGCCTTCGGGCTGCAGATCTTCCGCCCTGCCCCACATTCCCATCCTTACAAGAGAAAGGAAATGCTTGAGGTTTTGTATGTCTTTGCCTTTAGCCATCGTGATACAAAAATAATAAAAAAGCCTCCCGCAAGCGAGAGGCACACTTCAAATTATGAAAACTTCGAGCGGAAAACGGGACTCGGACCCGCGACCCCAACCTTGGCAAGGTTGTGCTCTACCAACTGAGCTATTTCCGCAATTGGGACTGCAAATATAGCAATCTTTTTTGTTCTGCAAAAATTTTAAGAATTTTATAAATTTGGGGTATGAAAAACAAAACTCTGAAAACCATCATTTGCGCATTGGCATTCTCGGCGATTGTATGCTCAAGCGCCTTTTCCCAGAACAACAACAGAAGTAAAGTTTTTAACCCTCTGACAGACAGGGTTGAGGTCAATCATGAGTTCAGGGGAGCCTGGCTTACAACCGTAAGAGGCTCGGACTGGCCGAGGAAGATCAGGGTGAATCTTTCAAGGCTGAAGGGAGAAAGCCGCCACGAGCAGAAAATCAGGATCGAAAGGCAGAGGGACTCCCAGAAAAGAGCCCTTGTGAACGTAATCACCAAAATTAAGGAGACGGGCTGCAATGTGGTCATTATGCAGCTTTGCTGCAACTCAGAGGCCTATTACAAGTCCAAGATTCTGCCTTGGGACCACAACCTGACCGGAGTTCAGGGAGAAGATCCGGGATACGACCCGCTGAAGCTTGCCATCGAGACAGCCCACAGCCTGGGTATGCAGATCCACGGCTGGTTCAACCCTATGAGAGTGGGAAGCGTTGATGCCGACAGGGTGAAAAAGCACCTTTGCTACAAGCATCCGGACAGGGTGATTAAATACGGAAAGACTATGTACTGGAACCCCGGCAACCCGGAGGTCATCCAGTATCTGTACGACGTGATCTACGAGGTGATGAGCAACTACGACCTGGATGGAGCCCATATAGACGACTTCTTCTATCCTGAAGGACTGAGGGAAAAGCTGGAAGTCCTGCCGAAGCTCAGGGACAGTCTTAAGACCCTCACCGACAAAAACGAAATCGCCGAGCTGAAAAAGACCATCAAGAAAATGGATGACGGAAGGGTGTGGGACGACGCCTCCTGGTATCAGAAATATGGCAACGGAATGGAACTCGGAAGATGGAGGGAGGAAAACGTGAACAAGATTGTTGCGGCCATGCACAAGGCAACCCACGACGCCAAGCCAAACGCGATTTTCGGAGTAAGCCCGGGAGGAAGGCTGGTAAACACCCAGAAACTCTACGCAGACCCTCAGTACTGGATCGCCGAGGGAACCATAGATTACCTGGCTCCGCAGATTTACTGGCAGCACGGCCACAGAATCGCCGATTTCAAGAAAGTGCTCGACAGCTGGGAACCGATAATGAAGAATGTACCTTGCCTTCCTGGCCTTGCCGCATACCGCTACAAGGAAAAGGGATTTGACACAATGGATGAATTCGTGCTGCAGGTAGATGAATGCCGCCAGGCTGATTTTGTCCAGGGCAATATATGGTTCACCACACACAGCCTTTTCAGGAAGGATTTCCTGGAATGCCTTCAGGGAAAGATTTATCAATACCCAAGTCTGATACCTAAACTCGGAACCTCTTCAGACATAACTCCCGCCCCTGTTACCGCAACCGCTTCCGACGGGGTAATCAGATGGGAAAAGAGCCCGGCGGCACAAAGCTATGCCATCTATAAGCTTTACATCTCCGGTTATTCCCCGGACGGGTTCAGCGCTTTCTGGCAGGGAGGACTCATAGGCCAGACCACAGAAAACAGTTTCTCCGCCCCTGAAAGAGCGGAGAACTATGTGGTTGTCGCGATAAACGGCAAGGAAAAATCCTCTCCGAGCAACGTGGTATTTGTCAGATAACGCTTCTGAACTCTTTCAGGAAGCGAACGTCGTTCTCGAAGTAGTGGCGCAGGTCGTTGACCATCCACTTAAGCATCGCGATACGCTCTATACCCATACCGAATGCGAATCCGGTGTATTTCTTGCTGTCGATACCGCTGGCCTCAAGCACGTTAGGATCCACCATTCCGGCACCCATGATCTCCAGCCAACCGGTTCCCTTGCAGATGTTGCAGCCCTTGCCGCCGCAGATGTTGCAGCTGATGTCAACCTCTGTGCTAGGCTCGGTGAACGGGAAGTATGAAGGCCTCATACGGATCTGTGTCTGAGGACCGAACATCTCCTGAACGAAAAGCAGGATGGCCTGCTTGAGGTCCGCAAAAGATACGTTCTCGTCTATGTACAGACCCTCCACCTGATGGAAGATGCAGTGAGCCCTTGCGCTGATGGCCTCGTTGCGGAACACCCTTCCTGGGCAGACAACCCTAATCGGAGGTTTCTGCCTTTCCATTGTCCTTACCTGGACGCTGGAAGTGTGAGTTCTCAGAAGGATAGGGTCGTCGCTTGCAGGATTGATGAAGAACGTGTCCTGCATATCCCTTGCCGGATGCTCCGGAGGGAAGTTAAGCGCGGAGAACACGTGCCAGTCATCCTCGATCTCAGGACCCTCGGCAACCGCAAAGCCGAACTTGCCGAAAATGTCCAGAATCTCCTCCCTTACCAGGGAAATAGGATGGCGGGTTCCCAGCTCGAAAGCATCTCCCGGCTTTGTGAAATCCGTTTTGGAGTCTATCTCGAGAATATCCTCAAAAGACTCCCTCAGCGATTCTATCTTTTCTGCCGCCTTGGTCTTGAGTTCGTTAAGGCATTTGCCGAATTCTCTCTTCATTTCCGGGGCTACGGAGCGGAACTCGTCGAAAAGGCGGGTAATCTCACCTTTCTTTCCAAGGAGTTTTATCCTGAGCTCTTCAACATCCTGAAGTTTTTCAGCACGGAACTGTTCAATCCTGTCCAGCAGGTTGTCTATATCTTTGCGATCCATCTTGTTGGTGTTTTTCGAGGTGCAAATATACTCAATATTGGCTATATGTCATCCCTTACAACCGGCATGGTCATGCATCTGGCTCCGCCACCTCCCCTAGGAAGCTCGCTGCCCTCGATGGTGATGACGCAGCGTTTTTCTTTCTCAAGATCAACCTTGCCGTCTATCACATCGTTTGCGGCGACAACGTTGAAACCGGCTTTGTCCAATGCGTTAAGGGTATGAACGTTTCTCGCGTATGACAAAATCTTTCCAGGTGCTATGGCAAAGCTGTTTGCTCCGCTGTGCCACTGCTCACGGTCAGCATTCCACTCATCCTCGTCTCCGCCGCAGAACACAGGCTCCAGGTCCTTGCCCAGTTTCCTGAGGGTGGAAAGGACGTTCTGCTCGTCACGAATCTTCTTCACCCTGCCGCCCTCGATGGTAATGTGGACTGTACGGTACTGGTTCTCCCACAGGATCAGAGGCTCGTAAATCAGGCAGGCGTCCCTGTCCAGCATAGTGAATACCATATCCATGTGGATGAAACTCTCTATGTCGTCCGGAAGCTGCTGCACAATGATGTGCTTCTGCTCTCCATCTGTGTTCCGGCAGAATCGCTGAACAAGTTTGTCTATACCCTGGGAAGTTGTCCTGAGGCCGTTGCCCACAAGAAGTATATTCTTGTCAATCACCAGGATATCTCCTCCCTCCACACTCACGTTGTTCTTGACATTGCTGCCTGCTATGCCCCCTTCTCCGGCAACTTCCTTGGAGAACTCGTTGGCATCGATGATGGTGCAGTCAAAAAGCCTCGGGTTGGAGAAGATAGCCTCCATGATCAGGGACTCTCTCACCCTTACCTTGTTTGCCATCTTGCAGATCAGCACATCCTCGCCGATGGAAGCGGAAGCGTCCCTTGTAAAATAGAAATTGTACAGAGGGCTCAGGGCATAATATTCATCTTCAAGAAATGCCGTAAGGGTCTCTATCTTTGCAGGAAGACCCTCTATCAGAAGCCTTGCAAGCTTCTTGGTAGGAGTTCCCATCAGCTTATCGAAATACTCGGGCACGTTCTCAATGGAGCAGATTCTCCTCAGCAGCATGCTTCTGTCACCCGAATCGTCCAGGACGGCTTCCAGGAGTTCGTTCACCTGATAAGTCTTGGTCCATTTATTGAGCACTCCGTGGAGCTGCGCATATTCCTTCTGCGCTATGGAAAGATTCAAGATATCACTGTACAGGGCCCTCTGGGCAATCCTCGGCGTCATGTTCTCCACCTCGTCTCCCGGGGTGTGCAGAATTACTCCCCTAAGTCTTCCTATTTCGCTATGTACTTGTACTTTAACTGGATTCATATATGTGTTTATATTTTACAGATAGTCTGAAAGATTGTTGATTGCAAGGTCCGCGGTTATGGCCTTGAGTTGTTTTTCGTCCCTAGGGCAAACCAGCAGCACATCGGGAGTACTTATGACCACGAAGTTCTCCAGATTCTTAACCACGATGAGCTTTTCTTTCTCTGCTGACACCACAATGCTGTTTTTTACACCTTCCAGCATAGTGGGGGATGAGTTAACCAGATTGCCGTCTTCATCCCTGGCACTTTGGGCATAGAGGCTCTCCCAGGTTCCCAGGTCGCTCCATCCGAAAGCTCCCTCGAACACCCGGCAGCGGCTGGTCTTTTCCATAACTCCATAATCTATGGAAATGGAATCGCAGGCATCATATACCCCATCCACTTTTTCCTGTTCCTCAGGTGTATAGTAAAAACGGGATATCTCTGAAAAAGCCTCGGCGATATCCGGTAGATGGGCCTGGAGCTCTTCCTTTATAGTCTTGAGATTCCATACGAAAATACCGGAATTCCACAAGAATTCCCCGCTGGAATAAAGCACTTTAGCCATTTCCAGGTCCGGTTTCTCCGTAAAGGTCTTTACCTGATAGGAAGCGTGGCCGCGTACCACCTCGGGATTTGCCTTGTTCGCCTGGATATATCCATACTGGGTCTCAGGCCTGGTAGGCTTGATTCCAAGTGTGAACAGGGCCGGAGTAACCGCCGCGTATTCCAGGGCCGTATCCACGGTCTCCAGAAAAACGTCTTCGTTGATTATCAGATGATCCGCCGGTGTCACGACAACCGTTGCGTCGGGATTCTTGTTCAAAAGCTTGTAGGTGGCGTATGCAATACAAGGAGCCGTATTCCTTTTGCGGTTCTCCAGAAGGATGTTCTCCTTCGGTATCTCAGGAACTTGCTCTGCTATAAGTCCTTCGTATTGCTTAGCAGAGACAATGAGTATGTTCTCTGCCGGAACTATCTTGCGAAAGCGGTCTACGGTTGCCTGAAGGAAACTTCTACCCGTTCCCAGGATATCCAGGAACTGCTTAGGACGGGCATTGCGGGATACTGGCCAGAATCGGCTTCCGACTCCCCCCGCCATTATTATGCAATATTTGTCTGAAACCATATCTTGTCTAAAAGTTTCACAAGTTAATCATTTTCCCCGAAAAACTAAAATTCCGTTTACCATCCGGGGCGGAAAGCATCAGGCCTGAAACTAATGCTCACTCCTGAATCCGAGGTCCGTATCCCTATAATGTCAAATATTGTTTCAAGATGGATTCTGTGGCTGCGGATATAGGCATCGGCTGCATTGATGAGGAATTTCTGTTTTTTATCATCGACGGTAAGGTCAGGTTCGACCAGGGAATTGTCCGCCCGGCTCCTTACCTCCACGATGTGAAGGAATCGCTTAGGATTGTTTACAGGAAGCGAGGTTTGGGCGGAAAGCATCGGGCCTTCCGCGATTATGTCTATTTCAAGATGATGGCACCTCCAGTTTCTTTCAAGAACAACAAGCCCCCTCTTCTCCAGCCAGGATGCGGCAAGAGACTCCGCATCCTTTCCCTTTTCCACCGTATTTATCTTCCCCTCCATATTTTTTCATTTGACGTTCAAATATAAAGAAAAAGAGGCGATTCCGCCTCTTTCTCAATTATAGACCATTGCTTTTCCTATTTCTTGACCGGCTTTTTGAATGTAACCAGAAGGGCTCCCTTGGGAAGGGATTCTCCCTCTTTGGTGTTGACTTCCTTGATGACGCCGTCCATAGGGGCTGCAACAATGTTGTTCATCTTCATAGCCTGATAGACCATCAGACGTTCTCCCTTCTTTACCTTCTGTCCCGGCTTTACGAAAATCTCTATCACGGAACCCGGAATATGGCTGAGAACCTGATAAGGATCCGGAGCCTTCCAAGGCTTGCGCTCAAGAAACTTCTTGGTCAGGAATGTCTTGTACTCGTGGCCTTCCTCGGAGACTCTCAGCTTCTTCTTTCCGGAATCCGGAATGAGGAATTCCGTAGAATCGTTTGTGGGAGCAAGGGTCTGGAGTTCTTCTTCCTGAGGGATGATGTTTTCCTTTTCTGCCATAACTCAATCTTTGTTACGCTTAGCCTTCTGTTAAAATGGTGGGAGACCGTGCTTCTTCTTAGGCATACCGGAGTTCTTCTGCTGGGAAATGTCCAGGGACTGGAGGATGAACTGACGGGTGTCTGCAGGATTGATCACGGAATCTATATAGCCCTTGGATGCCGCAACATAAGGGTTGGCAAACTTTTCCTTGTATTCCTCTACCTTCTTCTTGCGCATTGCCTCAGGATCCTCGGCCTCCATGATTTCCTTGCGGAAGATGATGTTGGCTGCCCCCTGAGGGCCCATAACCGCAATCTCCGCGGTTGGCCAGGCGAACACGAAGTCAGCTCTCAGGTGGCGGGAGTTCATCGCGATATATCCTCCACCGTAGGCCTTTCTCAGGATGACGGTGATCTTAGGAACGGTAGCCTCGGAATATGCGTAAAGAAGCTTTGCTCCATGGCGGATAACTCCGGCATGCTCCTGATCGACACCAGGCAGGTAGCCAGGCATATCCTCGAGGGTCACGATTGGAATGTTGAAGGCATCGCAAAAACGGATGAACCTTGCTGCCTTGTCTGAAGAATCGCAATCAAGAACTCCGGCAAGATAGAGAGGCTGGTTGGCGATGAAGCCCACCGTACGGCCCTCGATCCTTCCGTAACCGATCACGATGTTCTTCGCCCACATCTCCTGAACTTCGAAGAAGTCGGAATTGTCCACGATGGCGCGGATAACGTTTCTTACGTCGTATGGTTCTGTCGGATCTGCAGGAACGGTCTTTACGATGTTGTATTTCTTAAGCGGCAGGGCCGGCTTGGCAGGAGCTGACTTGCTCTGGTTGTTTGCCGGAAGATAGCTCAGAAGCTTCTTTATCTGGGCAAAGCACTCATCCTCGCTCTCTGCGAAGAAATGGGCGTTACCGGTGGTTTCGCAATGTACCCTTGCTCCACCGAGGCTCTCCATATCAATCTCCTCGCCGAGAACGGATTTGATAACCTCAGGACCGGTTATGAACATCTTGGAAATCTTGTCCACCACGAATACATAATCCGTAAGGGCCGGGGAATAAACCGCTCCTCCGGCACAAGGACCGAGGATAACGGAAATCTGAGGGATAACGCCGCTGTTGAGAGTGTTGCGGAAGAAAATCTCTCCATATCCGGCAAGGGAGTTCACACCCTCCTGGATACGGGCTCCACCGGAGTCGTTGATACCGATCAGAGGAATCCTCATCCTCAGGGCATAATCCATAATCTTGGTTATCTTGCGGGCGTGCATGCTGCCCAATGAACCTCCGGCAACGGTGAAGTCCTGGGCATAGACTGCAACAGGCTGGCCGTTGATTTTTCCGGTACCGATGACTACACCGTCTCCGGCAAGGTCTTTCTTCTCCATCCCGAACTCACGGGCATCGTGCTGGATGAAGAGGTCATATTCATAGAAAGTTCCTTCGTCCAGGAGTTTCCTTATACGTTCGCGGGCCGGAAGTTTTCCCATCGCGATCTGCTTGGCGATCGCCTTGTCACCTCCACCCTGCTGAGCGTGCTGGGTCCTCTCCTGCAATTCAGAAATTTTTTTGCTGAGCAAACTCATAATGTCAGGTTTTTAGTTTTAAGCATCGGACAAATATACAAAAAATGAAAATTATGGCTTTCCGCGGGATTTTATATCTTTGTAGATTATGTGAAGCATTCTATAAAAGAATTATTTAAAACATTTAATCTAATATGTCATATACTTTTGCCCAAAGGCACATCGGACCGCGCGAGGCAGACATCAAGGCAATGCTTGCCAGCCTCGGAGTTAACTCAATGGAAGATCTTGTAAAACAGACCGTTCCTGAAAACATCCTTCTCAAGGAAGACCTGAAGATGGACGCTCCAATGACGGAAAACGCCTATCTGGCACACCTGAAGGAGATGGTTTCAAAGAACAAGAATTTCCGCTCCCTGATAGGTCAGGGATATTACGGAACCGGAGTTCTCCCTGTTATTATAAGGAACATATTCGAAAACCCTTGCTGGTATACTTCCTACACTCCTTACCAGGCTGAGATTTCCCAGGGAAGGCTTGAGGCCCTTCTGATTTACCAGACCGTCATCAGCTCCCTGACCGGTTTCCCTCTTTCCAACTGCTCCATGCTGGACGACGCCCAGGCTGCCGGAGAGGCAATGAGAGTAATGTTCAACCTCCGCAGCCGCGACTCTCAGAAGGCCGGAAAGAACGTCCTCTTCGTGGATGACGAGGTCTTCTCCCAGGTTACTTCAGTGATCAGGACCAGGGCAGAAGGTCTTGGAATAAAGGTAGTCCTCGGCGACTGGAAAGAGTGGGAGGTTGATCCTATGTGCTTCGGAGCGCTGGTTCAGTATCCTGCCTGCGACGGCCAGGTAAGAGACTATTCTGCATTCTGCGAAAAGATGCACCAGGCCGGAGCGATGGTTACCGCATATTGCGACCTGCTTTCCCTTGCAGTCCTGAAGGAACCTGCAGCCTGGGGAGCAGACATCGCCGTGGGAAGCGCCCAGAGATTCGGACTCCCGATGGGATTCGGAGGCCCTGTGGCAGGATATCTGGCAACCCGTGAAGAATACAAGAGAAGCGTCCCTGGAAGAATCATCGGCATCACCGTTGACCGTCTGGGCAACAAGGCCGTAAGACTTGCCCTCCAGACCCGCGAGCAGCATATCAAGAGAGAGAAGGCAACTTCCAACGTCTGCACCGCCACCGCCCTTATGGCAACAATGAGCGGAATGTACGCCGTTTACCACGGACCGGAGGGACTGAAGTCCATCGCCCGCAATGCAGAGCTCTTCGCCCACCGCGTTGCAAACCACCTGAAGGAAGCCGGTTATGTCCTCACTAACGAGGAATTCTTCGACACCATCGAGATTATGGGAAAGAAGGACGAGAACGGAAAGCTCCAGGCTCCTGATACGGAAAACATCAGACAGAAAGCCCTTGCCGAGGGCCTGAACTTCTTCTATGCCGCCTGCGGAAAAATCAGAATCAGCTTCGACGAGCTAAGCTGCAGGGAGGAAGCCCACAAGATCCTCAAGGTATTCGGAATCGAGCCTTGCTGCTGCCACGGCCAGGGTGGACACCACCACTGCCCGGCAGAAAGGACATTCATGAAGAGAGAGACTCCGTTCCTCACCCAGAAGGTATTCAACTCATACCACAGCGAAACCGCAATGATGCGTTTCATCAAGATGCTGGAAAGGAAGGACATTTCCCTGGCCCATTCAATGATTCCGCTTGGAAGCTGCACGATGAAGCTCAACGCCGCCGTGGAGATGATGCCTCTTAGCTGGAGTGAACTCACCAACGTTCACCCTCTGGCTCCGAAAGACCAGGCCGAAGGTTACATGCAGCTCATCGCCGAGCTTATGAAAGACCTGAACACCATCACCGGTTTTGCCGCCTGCTCTCTCCAGCCTAACTCAGGCGCTGCGGGAGAATATGCCGGACTTACCACCATCCGCCGCTTCTTCAAGGCCAACGGACAGGAAAACCGCAAGGTCATGATCATCCCGACTTCCGCCCACGGAACCAATCCGGCTTCCGCAGCGATGGCGGGATTCGACATCGTTCTGGTAGGATGCGACGAGAAGGGCAACATCAACGTCGAGGAGCTCCAGCAGAAAGCCGAGGCCGCGGGAGAGAACCTGGCCGGACTGATGATCACCTATCCTTCCACCCACGGAGTGTTCGAGGTAAAGATCAAGGAAATCGTCGACGCCATCCACAAGTTCGGCGGCAAGGTTTATATGGACGGAGCCAACATGAACGCCCAGATCGGTCTGACCAACCCTGGTACAATCGGAGCGGATATCTGCCACCTGAACCTCCACAAGTCGTTTGCAATGCCTCACGGCGGCGGCGGTCCTGGAGTAGGCCCTATCTGCTGCACAGCTGAACTGGCTCCTTACCTTCCTGGACATCCGGAAGAAAACTGCATACCGAGACTCTGCAAGAAGGCCAAGGGATGCAAGGGAGAAGAGGCTGTTTCTGCCGCTCTCTACGGCAACCCTCTGCTTCTCCCTATCACCCACGCCTACATCAAGCTGCTGGGCGCAGAAGGACTGAAGGAATCCAGCGAGGTAGCTATACTGAACGCCAACTACATCGCCGAGTCTCTGAAGAACGAGTTCCCTACTGTTTACTCCGGAGCGACCGGAAGGGTTGCCCACGAGTGCCTGCTGGACTGCAGAGACTTCATGAAGAAATACGGCGTAGGTTCTACAGATATCGCCAAGAGACTTATGGACTTCGGATTCCATGCTCCTACCCTTTCATTCCCTGTTCACGAAACCCTTATGGTCGAGCCTACGGAGAGTGAGCCGAAGGAGGAGATGGACCGCTTCATCGAGGCTATGAAGACCATCAAGGCCGAGTGCGAGAAGATTGCCGCCGGAGAGTTCGACCCTAAGGACAATCCTGTCGCCAACGCTCCGCACCCTGCACACGAGTGCTGCGCTGACAATTGGAGCCACCCTTATTCAAGGGAACTTGCCGCCTATCCTCTGGAATGGATCCGCGAGAACAAGTTCTGGCCTGCAGTTTCCAGGGTTGACGACGGTTACGGAGACCGCAACCTTGTCTGCACCTGCGATTAAAATACCTACTATCCGGTATTGCAGCTAGCAAACGACTGCCATACCTTTGCATTGCCATTGACAAGCAATTGTATTAAAGTTAATTGTTAAAAGATGCCGGCCTTGTGTCAGGAATGACATGCAGGCCGGATCTTTTTTTTTGTTCACGCTTGCTGTTTTTGATGTATTTTTGCAAACGGAATGAAAGAATATTCTCCCATAACAAGTTCAACGCTTCTTGCAGATGTGGTAAACACCAATCCGGCAATACTCTCTGTCCTCGAAAGACTGGACATACGGCTTGGCTTCCATGAAGCCACCGTCAAGGATATTTGCAGCGAATACGGCTTGTCTTCAAATCTTCTGATCAGCATTTTCAACATTTATGCTAATGACGGTTTTGAGCCTCAAGCCAAATTTCTGACAAAACAGGATGTGCTGAAACTTATAAGGTATCTCGAGACATCTCACAACTATTATTCAAAGAAGAGTTTTCCGTCTCTCCACGGCAAGATCCACCGCCTGCTTAAAGAAGGAGACCAAAGCAATGCCAAGATTCTCAACAAATTCTACGATGACTACAGCCAGGAGATGAAGCATCACTTCTTGTTTGAAGAAAACATTGTGTTTCCGTTTATGAAAGAGCAGGCACAGACGGAAATGGAAAGGCCGGTGCCGTTTGACATTACTCTATTCGCGGAAAACCACGGTAATATCGAGGATAAGCTTTCGGACCTTAAAAACACATTTTTGAAATACCTTCCACAGGGCTATTCCCAAACACTCCGCACCAGCATTCTCAAAGATATCTACTCCCTTTCTGAAGATCTTCAAAAACACACCGAGATAGAAGACAAGCTGCTGATTCCTGCAATAGACAAGTTGTTCAACAAGGCTGATACCCAGGCGGCAGAAGATGGCGCAAAAGAAGATGACTCTGAGTCCAACTCTTTGTCAGACAGGGAAAAGGAGGTGATTGCAGAGGTAGCTAAAGGACTTACCAACAAGGAGATAGCAGATAAGTTGAACATCTCCATCCATACCGTGACCACCCATCGCAAGAACATATCGAGAAAAACCGGAATCAACTCCATTTCCGGCATCACCGTCTACGCGATAATCAATAAGCTTGTAGATCTGAACGACCTGAAATAACGGTTAGTAATCGTCTCCCCGCTGTTCTGCCCTGCGGCGGTCCTTGTCCTTGATGGACTCTCTCTTGTCGTACTCCTTCTTTCCCTTGGCCAGGGCGATGTTAAGTTTGGCGTAGCCGTTGTCGCTGACAAAAAGCCTCGTTGGAACGATTGTAAGGCCCTTTTCCTTTACAGACCTTTCGAGTTTGTTGAGTTCCTTGCGGTTGAGAAGGAGTTTGCGGTCCCTCTTGGGATCCTTGCGGTTATAACTTGCCCAGAAATACTCGGCGATGTGCATGTTCTTGACATACAGCTCCCCGTTAATGAAAATGCAATAGGTATCCACGAGCGAAGCCTTGCCTGCGCGGATGGACTTTATTTCCGTTCCGTACAGCACAATACCCGCAGTATAGTTTTCCAGGAACTCATAGTCAAACCCGGCCCTGCGGTTTCTGATATCTATTTTCGCTCTCTTCTCTTTCATCGGCGCAAATGTAGCACATTGTTTTGTATTTTTGCATTGATGGCAGACGTTGATTTCAAACGTGAGTGGACCAACTGCGACATGCTGGTTGTTATGGGGCCGACGGCTTCAGGCAAGACTGCGTTTGCCGTAAAGATTGCCAGGTGGGTTCGATCAATGGGCAGAGAATGTCATATCATCAGCGCGGATTCGAGGCAGGTGTATCGCGGAATGGATATCGGAACCGGAAAGGATATCGCCGAGTATGGAGAGATTCCCTATCATCTCATAGACATCGCCGAGGCGGGAGAAAAATACGACCTCTTCCGCTACAAGAAAGATTTCCAGAAAGTCTACTCAGATCTCAAGAAGAAAAACATCTTCCCGATACTTTGCGGAGGCAGCGGACTTTACATAGAAGCCGTGTGCAAAGATTATGACCTTAAGGAAGTTGCACCGGATCCCGAACTTAGGAAAGAACTGGAGCAAAAGAGTATGGAAGAACTTGTTTCCATGCTCACCGGTTTGAAGGCAAGGCACGGGACAGAACCTCACAACAACACGGATTTCGACACGAAGAAAAGAGTCATCCGGGCCATTGAAATCGAACTGGCATACGACAAGATTCCTCAGCGGGAAGAATCCTTCAAAGGCCCCCAGAATGTGCATTACATTGCCCTGAACCCCGACCGCGAAAGACGCAACCAGAGGATTGACACTAGGCTTGAGCAGAGGCTGGAAAGCGGTATGGTGGAAGAAGTCAAAGCCCTGCTGGACAAAGGGATAAAGCCAGAGGACCTGATTTACTACGGCCTTGAATACAAGTTTCTTACGCAATACATCACGGGAGAAATATCATACGATTACATGAAGGAGCATCTGGCCATTGCAATCCACCAGTTTGCAAAGCGGCAGATGACCTGGCTCCGCGGAATGGAAAGGCGGGGAATCAAGATAGAATGGATAAAAACAGAATAATATGAGAAAATTATTTTCAGCGATGCTGCTGGTTGCAGCCGCCCTGCAGTTTTCTTTTGCCCAGAAGGCTTCAGAGCTTAAGTATTACGATGTAAAACAGCTTATAGCCCAGGGAGATGCGGTGATGATCGGCCAGGCGGAAAAGCCTGATGCGGACAGCTGCTATTTCTACCGCATACCTAACAGGCTCAAGGGCATCGTGAGAAAGGAACTCTGGGAACTTGGATGCGACGGGGCCGGAATAGCCATCCGCTTCTCCACAGACGCAGAATGCATCGGGGCAAAATGGACCCTTACCTATAACTTCGGAATGAGCCACATGGCCTACACCGGAATCAAGGGAATGGACATCTATGTCCTGGACAAGGGCAAAGACTGGAAATTCGCAGGAACGGCCTTCCCGAACGGCAAGCATTCCAACAGCGTATTCGTAAGGAAAATGTACGGCGGCAAAAAGGAGTATATGATTTATCTTCCCCTCTACGACGGTGTTGACCACATGGAGATTGGAATAGACTCCACAGCAACCATCTACGCTCCATCGGGAAGCCTCGCCGAGGGCGGTCTGCCAATCCTCTTCTACGGAACCAGCATCACCCAGGGCGGCTGCGTTTCCCGCCCGGGTATGGCATATCCTTCCATCATCTCAAGAAAACTCGACAAGCCAGTCATCAACCTCGGATTTTCCGGCAACGGGAGAATGGACGGCAACATGGCAGACTGGATCAAGACCATCCCTGCATCTGCTTATGTTCTGGATTGCCTGCCAAACTGCACATACAACACAACTCGCGACAGTTCAGACTATTTTATCGGCTGGATAGCATACTCCAACCCTAACACTCCCGTATATCTCGTGAACAACTTCGAGTATCCTCAGCAGTTCATCCTGCCGGGCAACAACGACGATATGGTCAAGGAAAATATCCTTATCCGCGATATTTACAAGAGGCTCAAAAAGCACGGAACAACTATAAAGGACCCTGTCACTGGAGAAGAAATCAAGACCGGCCCTCTGAAGAACCTCAGGTTCATCGACGTGTCAAAGGAAAAAGGCATAGATAACGAAGACACCGTGGACGGCAACCACATGACCGACCTCGGCACCGCCCACTTCTCAAAGCGCCTGCTCAAACATTTAAAATAATCCTCAAATATTACCAAATATTAATAACTATTGTTAACTTTGTGCTGCAAACAAAGAAACAATGAAAACAACATCTGTTGCATTAGGAACTCATTTCGAGAATTTTATCCAGTCCAGTATTGAAGGCGGGCGATACAATAACGCCAGCGAAGTTGTACGGGCTGGACTGAGACTTCTCGAAGAACAAGAACAAAAAATAGCAGCTCTTCGTGCCGCAATTGAAGAGGGGTTGAACAGTGGAATTGTCAAGGATTTTGATCCAGACAATTATTTGAAGGAGATAAAGGCACGGTACAATGAAAAACTATGAGTTGACAGAAGAAGCGAAAAGAGATCTTCTGAATATTTGGATTTACACGGCAGACACCTGGTCTGCAAATCAAGCAGACAGATATTATTCGATATTAATCGCCTCTTTTCAACTAATAGCAGAAAAGATTGGATTCGCCGGTCTTAGATATGACAATATCTATGAGGGCTTATTCGGTTATCATATAGAAAAACATATTGTATTCTATTTGCGAAAAACCGATGACAGCATCCTAATTGTGAGAATACTGCATGAAAGCATGGATTACAAAAGACATCTATAAGATCATGTTACTTAGAAGCCCCAGGCGGCTTTGACATCAGCCGGGATGGTCTGGGCGTCTATGTAATCTACAGTGACGAAGGATGAATGGTTCTCGTCATAATCGGCGTCTGTTTTATCCTTGTACACAATTCTCAGAATAATCCAGCCCTTGACATCAGCCGTGCAGTTATCGCCCGGGAAGAATGTTATATAGTACATTTCCGGACCGGACTTTGAAAAAGCTATTGGATCTTCAACATTGTCTCCCTCTCCGCCATCTACATAAACTTTCAGTCTTTTATGCCAGTTGTTGAACAGAATCCTTGAGTTTTCATCTGAATTTGATTTGGTCTGCAGTTCAACACGGTAAACTTTCTTTTCTTTCGTGAAATGAACATATGCCGTAACGGCCATCGACGGAAAGATTCCTGAAAAAACATCAACATTGCCATATCCGTCCAGAAAAAGATCTTCCGTTTGTTCATCCTCATATTCAAAATCGGCGTCTTCCAACTTGTCCTCGAATTCGGCAACATCAAGATTAAACGGAATATTGCAGAAAGTCATATAGTCTGACTTGAGCATAGTCTTAAGGCTGCCGGAAATCTCCACCGGCTCCAAACGTTGAGTTTGCGGAGCGACTTTTACCTTCTGACCGCCTGTGGTTGTAATCGTTTGCTGGTTGTTCTGGGTCTGCGATGGTTGATTCTGGGTAGTGGTCTGGCCGCCTGTGCGGACTCTGGACCTGTTTTGGGAATAGCCGCCAACTGTTATCATTACAAGGATGGCAAGCAGTGCAAGTCTTTTCATAACTGATGTCTTTTAACAAACCAAAGTTACATCAAAATTTGTTCCTGCAAGTATGATTTTTGCAGAAATTGTTATCTTTGAAAAAACATTCAATTTTATGAAATCGCGTCTTCACCTATCTGCGGCTATCGCCGTGATAATATTCGGAACGTTTGCCATTCTTTCTTTTGGAAGCAATAAATGCTATTCTCAAAGCGCCTTGGAAACCTTAAAGGCCATGGGCGGAAACGCTCGCGTAAACGTTCCTCCGGTAAGTGACCCTGTCTGCTGCTATTGCGGAGCTAACAGAAGCGATTCTCCTAGACGGGAGGCCCACAAGCCAGGGTGCCCTAATTATGAGGGAGGACAAAAGGCCGGCAATCAGAACAGTTCAAACAATTCCGGATACCAGGCTTATACTGGATCCTATAACTACAATGCTCAAGGAGACCACCATTATGTAACCTTTGCAGACCACGCCGGCAGCTCTTACGTCCCGCCAAAACCAATAAGGGAAACGGCGGAAGGGCAGGCTATGCTGGAAGTTGCAGGGGCGGCAGGAGAGGCCGTGGCGGCTGTTTTGGCGGAAGGGCTCAGGGCCTTGTTTTCGTGGGGCTCAGAACGTGTGTTCAGCAGAGACCACCACGGAAGGGAGTATGACCGCAGCGTCAAGGACAAGAACTGGGGAACAATGCAGGTCATCGAGAAAAACGGAACGGAAGGAATCTGGGACAAAGGATCAAAAAAATGGTATGTCAAACCTGGAAAATATCACAACATCCACATCTTCGACGGATATGGCGTGGTGCTCCAGGACAAGAACGGAAAATGGGGAATGATTGAGCCGACGGACAACGGAAGAATTCTGGTGCAGTTTGAATATGACGACTGCATGTTCATCTCAGAAGGAGGCACCGGCTCTCCTGTTGTATTCGGATACAAGGATGAGAAAGGTTATATGCACTATATGATAGGCCGCAACGTTCTAGACAAATCCAAGAACGCCTATCATTTTGATTTCTACGACGGTCATTACAGCCAGGTGGAAATTACCGGAAGGCAGCATCCTACCAGAGGAGAACTGATTGCCCTGATTGCAAAAGATTACGACACCGGAAAGACCAAGATCATGTCATATAACTGCAATAATATCTTTGGCGCAAGG
>JAEEGH010013048.1_pt1 | contig 18526 bp, 16 predicted proteins | sample 9134181 | NCBI WGS metagenome assembly JAEEGH01 (sample SAMN16246544, study PRJNA631951) | gut metagenome | biome: gut microbiome; feature: rumen; material: DP-attached | host: Bos | place: Iran: Karaj | collected 2018-10 | reverse complement strand
CCAGCCCAGACAACTTCTACTACTACACCAACTCGATGGAGTTCCCGTTCCATTACGGCTTCAGCAAGCCTGCCGGCGACAAGATCAATTTCTTTATGGACTTCGGCCCGTCGATGCGCTGGATCATGACCAACGACTGGTACGGTCCCGTATACGGCGTTTCCCTCGGCAGCAAGATTCATCCCAAGGACCTGGGCTACAACAATCTGTTCAACTGCGACCTGGGTGCCACCGTTGGCCTCGAGGTCTGGAACCATATGAAGCTGTTCGCCGGCTTCGACTTTGGCGTACTGCCCGAGAACACCAAGGCCTTCTACGAGAACTTCGAGGTCGATCCCACCCATTCGTTCTCAGTGCGCGTGGGTGTCGGATATTTCTTCACGTTCAAGAGGAGACATTAGCAGACCGATATATACGAAAAACGGCCGGATTCAACATCCGGCCGTTTTCTTTTTCCAGGAACAAGCACTATGCTCCGTGGAAGTAGTAGTTTGCCTCGATGTCCTTGGTGAGCTCGGTGAAGAGTTTCTCCTCGAGGTCTGAGGCTACCCCCAGGGCCTTGGTGAGCCACTTGTCGGACCATTTCTGGAGCAGGCTTATTGCTTCGGCAGGAGCGTCCTTGTGACCCTTGCTCATCTTGAGGAAGGCTGCTTCGAGCTTCGTCTGGCTTGCCGCCATATCGGCCTCGAACTTTGCGTAGCGCTTCTTGATGATGGGAGCGAACTTGTTGTAGTCGGTCATTCCGAGTGCGGCCACCTTGCGGAAGGTCCAGTAGGCCGAGCTTTTCTGCGAGAACTTGCGGCCGACGCCGTATGCCTTGGGATATGAGGTGACTCCCTGGTAGAGGGGAAGGTAGACGCTGAGGTCGGCCATTCCCTCGGCCATATAGTCGAGCCTGCCAATCTCCTTGGGCAGGCCGGGCCTTACCTGGAGGATGTGGGTGTTGATGGTGCGGAATATCGATATGGGGCGGTAGGGCTCCTTCGGGTTGTGGTGCAGGTAGGGGTCGTGCTCCGTGCCGTCGTAGTGTGAGCGGAAGGCTTTCTTGATGTCCTCGACGGTCAGCTTGCGGTCTGCTTTCTGGTAGACGGGGAAGTCGTTGACATTCACGTCGGTCTTTACCGACGGGGTGAACATCTTCTGCAGATACCACACGCGGGGGTAGTTGTAGTTCTTGTCGTTCTTGCATTCGAGGCAGTAGGCCTCGTGGAAGTCGAACTCGCCTGTGAAAAGCTTGTGCTCGCGGGCCCACTCCACGAGGTCGGCCGATGCGAGGTCTTCCTTCGGGTCATACTCGCGGTAGCGGCTCTGGTTGCCCGACACGAAGTATTTGTCTTCGGGCATCTTCTTTGCGAGCCAGCGGTGTCCGCCTGCGTTCTCGAGATACCAGGTTTCAGTCTCGTCCATAAAGGCTACTCCGAAGCCTTCGGCGCTGCCGTATTGTTCTATCAGTTTGCCTAGCCTCAGCACGCCTTCGCGGGCTGTGGAGATGTAGGGGAGAACTATCTGGAACACGCAGTTCTCTGCGACTCCATCATGCACGTAGGGGTCGAGGGCGAGGACTTCTTCCTTTGAGAAGATGGTCTCGGTGGAGCTCATTCCCACGCCTGCGTCGTTGAATCCGGCTTCGCCCCAGTGGTAGGGAAGGTCGGCTCTTTCAAGGGCGCTGAACGCGCGTCTTGTCGGAGGCAGCGGACAGCGGAAGGGGCTGTCGAGGGCCACGAACTCCTCAGGGCCCTTGCCGGCGGAATACCAGGCCAGGCGGGTCGCCTTGATGGCTTTGGAGTCGTCCGAGCGGGCGTATATCATAGAGCCGTCGGCCATCTGTTTGGAGCCGACGATTATCGTTGTGCAAGCTTCGTTTGTCATAATATCCTATTTATATCCGAGGGCCTTCAGCAGAAGGTCTTCCATTATTTCATATCCGGCGTCGTTGGGGTGTACGGTGTCGTCAGCAAACTTAGTGTCGATCTTGTGACCGTCGGAACTCAGCAGGGCGTCGTGGTAGTTGACGTAGGTGATGCCGTGGCGTCCGCAGTATTCCTGCAGGCGGGCGTTGAGGCTCTCGACTTTCTGCAGGTGGTTCTTTGCCTCGGGTCTCCAGAAGAAGGAGTATGAAGGCAGCAGGGAGCAGATCACGGGACGGATGCCGTTCATCCAGCAGAGTTCCACCATGCTCTGGATGTTGGAGAAGGTGGCGTCTTCGTTATATTCGTCGCCGAGGTTCTCGGCAATGTCATTGATGCCTGCCAGCAGGACCATCGTCGATGCCTGGATGTTGATTACGTCCGCACGCATACGGAGCAGCATCTGGGCGGTCACTTCTCCGCTGATGCCGCGGCCCACGAATCCGTGCTCCACGAAGAAGCCCGGACGCATCCTGGCCCAGTTGTCGGTGATGGAGTCGCCGAAGAGTACCACGCGGGGGCCGGTGGTGTAGACGAGGTCCTTGTTCGACTGGGCGTAGCGTTCGAGGTTGAGCACTTTGGGTTTCTGCTGTTGCTGCTGCCGCTGCTGTGCGCTGGCCGTGGCTCCTATGGCGAGGAGCAGGCAGCATACGAGAAGTATCTTTTTCATCTGTCTTGCGTTTATGTTTGATTCATCAAATTTACTAATTATTCTCGTGGATTACCAATCCAGGCTGTTGCAGCGGGCGGTGTAGAAGTCGCGGAAGTCGCTCCAGCGGTAGTAGGGGAACATATCGGTCGCTACCGGCAGGGAGGCTTCGGCTCCGTTCAGCAGGCATTTGACGAGGATGTCGTCGGCTCCCTTGTGGCCGCGGTAGAATATGAGCTGGATGTTGCAGGCCTTGCAGGTCTGCCAGTTCTGGTAGCAGTTCTTCACTTCGTAGGGGTCCTCGGGGTCGCGGTCGGCTCCGTTGATGCCCATCAGCACGGTGAGCGGGCCGATGCAGCTGTCGTGGCCGAAGCGCAGGTCGGCGAGGTGGTCGCTGCTGCCGTCGATGGCTGCCTGTGCCTTGCGGAGGATGTCCTGCATTATGGGAATCATCTCATACTTGTGGGAGAACACCCAGGAGTAAGAGCCGAGGTTGGACGCTTCCCAGCGGTCAGCGATTTCCTGGTCGGTGATGATGCTGCCCATCATTCCTTCGTGGTAGATGTTGGGAAGAGAGGTGTAGAGGTTGATGAGGTTGCCGGCTATGCTGTTGGGGTTGCCGGGGAGCCCTTCTGTGCTGACGAACACGCGCTGGACTATCTTTTCCCTGAGATTGTCGTTGTCTGTGAAGCGGTCTTTGTTCTTTTCATATTTAGGCGTGGCCTGGGGGTAGTCGTGCTTTATGGGGTTCTCGCTGTCGGTGGGCACCACCGCGTCGAGCGTGAAGCGGGACGACTGCTCGCGGATCTCGAGCTTAGGGTTGCACTGGGTGAGCTCCTGGCAGAACGCGGACATACTGATCACGCAGCGCCCCGAGAGTGACGATATGGCGTACACGTTGCCTCCTTTGCGGAACACTTCGGGGAAGGAGTTGTACATATTGCGGGCTATCCACTGGTGCTGCTCCCATCCGAGCTGGGTGAGCTCGCTGATGCCGGTCATCAGTTCGTCCTTGGCTGCCATGAACTTGGTGTAGAAGGCTTCTCCCTCAGCTGTCAGCAGCTTCTTGTCGTGGGCCTGTGTCAGAAGGGTGTCGAGCTGCTGGTAGAGCGTCTCGTTCCAGTAGTATCTCGAGCCGTGGCGGGCGTAGTGGCTGATGTAGAATGCCTTGTAGCCGCGCGGCGCACGTGTCAACTCGTGTTTCTCCAGCTTGTAGGGGTAGTCGTTGCCGTAGGCTTTCTTCGGGTCGGTCTTGACCTGCTCGAGCGGGGACAGCCCCTGTGCCCAGGCTCCGAGTGAAAGCACGGCCAGCAACAGTGTTGTGATGATTCTTTTCATAAGGGTTTATTAACTCCACTAAGTTAACCAATTGTTTGTTACCTTAGCGGAAAATGTTTCCCCGATGAACGATTCCAACCGAATAGTGTTTCTCGACTACATCCGCGTGGTCGCGTGTTTCCTGGTGATGCTGGTGCACTCGAGCGAGTGCTTCTACGGCGGGGGAGGCTTCGGTCTTGCCACCGATATGGCGCTCGTGCCCAACGAGGCCGCCCGTTTCTGGGTGGCTTTCTATGACGGCTTCATAGCCCGCACCTGCGTCCCGCTGTTCATGATCGTTTCGGCGTTCCTGCTGGTCCCGATGAAGCCGGGACAGACTATGGCGGGTTTCTATAAGCGCCGTTTCCTGCGCATCCTGCCGCCGATGCTGATATTTATGGTGCTCTACTGCATCCTGCCTCCGCTGTTTGGATGGATGAGTTGGGAGGACGGCCTGCACGACCTCAAGATGCTGCCGTTCAATTTCCCTTCTACGGGCGGCCACCTGTGGTTTATGTATCCGCTGATCGGCATTTACCTGATCATTCCTGTGGTTTCTCCCTGGCTGGTGAAGGCTTCCGCTAAGGACGAACGCATCTTCCTGGCCCTGTTCGCGCTGTCGACCTTCATTCCGTGGATCCACCGCTTCATCACCAGCGAACTGTGGGGCGAGTGCTTCTGGAACGGCTTCACGGCTCTGTGGTACTGCTCGGGCTATCTGGGCTATCTGGTGATGGCCCACTACATCCGCGTGCATCTTGGCTGGAGCCGCAGGCGCCGCCTGACGGTGGGCTGGACCTGCTTCCTGCTGGGCTCTGCCTTCACTTTCCTGTCGTTCTGGCTGAAGGGTACCCCGGGCGTGCCGATGCCTACTCCTGACATCGAGTGGGCCTGGGAGTTCTGTATGCCGAACCTGCTTGTCTCTACTTTCGGCCTGTTCCTGGTGTTCTCCTGCATCGAGCGCAAGGAGGCTTCCTCTCTGGTCACGAACATATCGAAGCGTTCTTACGGAATGTATCTTATGCATATGCTTTTCCTCATCCCGATCTCTATGCTGGTGGTTGGCGGCGACACTGCCAATCCGCTTGTGCCGATGTGGCTGGCCATCCCGCTCATCGCGGTTGCCACATACATCTGCTGCGCCGTGACGACTAAGCTCATCTCGTTCATCCCCGGCAGCAAGTGGGTGATAGGGGCGTAGGAATCAGGCAACTTCAAGAGATGACTTTGCTTCACTGCTGTTCTGCAACCTGGTACTTGAAATCCTGTCTGTAGGGATCATCCACGGTGCATCTCAGAATGCGCATAGGAGCCGCACCGAAATAGCCGACGACGTTATCTCCTGAGAAGTTGCAAGGAAGATTGGCCGGCTGGCTGGAAATAATGGGAATGGATATAGTGGTGGAACTCTCCACGAGTGCGAACATAAATCTGTAAAAATCCAACGAGAGATCATAAACCATCAGGGTTACCTCGTCACCGGTCTCAAAGGGCTTGGCACAAGGGCCCAGAGTCTTCATCTTTTCAGCCGACTGGCTGAAGACAGAAATCGGAAAACCAGAGACGGAACCACCGGTGAAGTAGTGGTCTTCAAGAGGAAGAGTGTTGTCCATGGGATAATAATAACCATTCAGGCCGGGTATGACAAGATACTGGTCGGGAGCCGGGCCGTCAGTACCCCAGATTCCTATGGTCCACAAACTGTCAACCAGCGAGTTGGTATATTTATAATCTATAGCCTTGACGTCGAAACCGAAGGGAATCATAGTAGATGTGGCTTCGTAGACATGGAGTTTCCCTCCGTTGTCCTTGCGTTCAACCCTGAGCGTGTATGTTCCGCCAGGTTCACCGCAGAATAACGTTGGAGTGGTATAAAGTCCCGGATGAGAAGGATCGGCTATATACTCCACTACGGAGTCTGAACTGCTGATGGTTACAGTGGCGTCGGTGACAGGTTTCACCTCCTCTACAGTATTGTATTCTATGGACTCCGACAATGTTACAGTCTGATAAGACGGGACATCCGTCAGGATTGCATTGATTGCCAGATACCTGGTTGAGCTGGATTCCTTTTTTATTTCAAACGGCTCCGAGCAAGAGGCTGCAAGGATCAGGATTATTGCAAAATATATTACTTTTTTCATATTCCTAGAAATTAAAGGTGTAAGATACAGAAGGAACTACTGCAAAAATATAGATCAGCGTAGAAGACATCCTCTCCTCCTTGCGGTTGTAGCCGCTTGAAATAGACCAGGCGTTATGTCTGTTGTAGGCATTATATACAGAGAAGTTCCATTCTCCTCCTTTTCTTGAACCCTCGGCTAGCCGTTTCGACTTGACAGTCAATGACAGGTCGAGTCTGTGATAATCCGGCATCGAATCTGAATTACGGTCGGAATAGATAGGAATGTATGTATTGTTGTAAAGATATCTGGCAACAGGAAATGTTGTCGGGGCTCCACTGTAATAAATCCAGGTGGCAGATGCGTCTACCCGTTTTGACAGGTTGAAGGTAATTACGAAGTTGACCGCATGTTCATGGTTCAAAGGAGAGCGGTACGGATTGCCATGGTTGTTCTCCGGGATGTCGTACATAGCCTTGGACCAGGTGTATCCTACCCAGCCGTTGACCCTCGCGAAATCGTACTCCACCATGGCCTCTGCCCCATAGGCATAAGAGGTGCCTTTACGGAGCAATCCCTCCCTGTCCTCATTGTCAATGACAAGCCCTGGATTGTCTTTCAAGTCGACTGTATTCTGGTTGTACTTATAAAAACCTTCAAGAGACAATTGAATGGCATCATTGGCGAAATTTTGGTTGAATCCCACAGAAACCTGATCGGCGATGAGCGGATCGACGTTGGGAGATGCGGAGAACCACGCATCTATAACTCCGGGAGACGTACTTACCGAAGTCTGCTGGAGAAATTGATGGGTTCTTGCATAGGCCGCTTTGAATGAAGAGTTCTCCGAAATAGAGAGTGATGCCGAAAGGCGGGGATCGAGACCCGAGAAACTGCGGATTACTTCTAACTTGTCGTAATGTTCGGATTTCGTCCTCTCATGGGTTTTCTCATCATAGAAATACTGGTCTGTGGGGCCCATTGTCAGATATTTGGAATAGCGCAGTCCATAGCGGACTGTCAGTATTCCCAACTTCTGTTCATTCTGTATGTATGCAGTGGGCTGAAAAGCGTGTTGCTTGGGATTGATGACCTCCAGAACGATTGATTCTTCTCCGACCGGATGAGTTTCCGAAGGATTCAGGTTCAGGAAAACCATGTTGAGCCCCATTTCCAAGGTATTGTTCGAATTGAGATGCCAAGTGAACGCGTTCCTGATACCAGTCTCGTTGATTACGTTCTTCCAGTCGAAAGGCGCCTGATCCATGTCCGCCTCGATACCGGCCATGTACTGGGAATTGTACCCTGTGACCGTAAAAGTGGTCTTGGGACCGGATACGTGACTCCATTTGAGCGACTGCACGTTGTTCCTATACCGGAATGTCATTAATGTGACACCCATATCCTCAAGATTGACACCGAACAGGTCCTTGCTGCTGAAAGCACTGGCCATCAGCCTGTTCTTATCGTTGATTGCCCAATTGAGCTTGGCATTTATATCCCAGAAAGCCAACTTTGTGTTGCTGGGGATGTAATCCTTAAGCAAGGGGAAGAAAAGATCTACATATGAACGGCGGGCCGCTACCGCAAAGGACAACTTGTTCTTTACGATGGGGCCTTCGAGGAATATTTTCGAAGTTAGAAGACCCAACGAAGCACTGCCCGACAATCTGTTCATATTGCCGTCGACAGTACTGATATCAAGGACAGACGCTACCTTTTCACCATATTTCGCCGGAAAGTCACCCTTATACAATTTGACATTCTTTACGACATCTCCGTTGAACATGGAAAAGAATCCCAAGAAGTGGCCTGAATTGTATAGCGGGGCGCCATCCATAAGAATCAGGTTCTGGTCGACGCCGCCACCCCTGACACTGAACCCCGTAGAACCTTCGCTGGGGCTTTGGACCCCGGGCATCATCTGGATGACCTTAATCACGTCTGTCTCACCCAAAAGGGTCGGCATCCGCTTGATAGTCTCTACACCGACTGACTTCATTCCCATTTGCGGGAGTTTGAGCATCTCTTTTTTTGATATCGAGAATACACTTGCGGCCTCCAGCTGTTCTTTGTCTTCGGCGATTTCTATGTTGAGGATTATATCGGAATCCTTTATTTCAATTGAAGAAACAGCATTCGTATACCCGACGCAAGAGCATACTATCTCATACTTTCCAGGACGGAGAGAAAGGACATAGCGTCCCACATCATCCGTCGTAGTTCCCACAGTCTTGTCAGATGTGTAGACGGTGGCTCCAATCACAGATTCACCGGTGGATGCAACAGTGACATAACCTGAAACTGTCAATTGTCTGTTTTGGGGAAAAACACTAAAAGTGGAAAGGCCTGTGGCCAGCAAAAATACAAGAACCCTTCTCATATAATTCACTTTATTTAAAAATCAAAACCAAAACCAAAATATGCACCGAAACTTCCGCTGTCAGTGCAATAATGGATATTTGCAGTAACAGGACCGAACCGGGTGTCATAGCTGCCTTTCAATCCTATCGCGAAAACACTGTATTCCTGCCACCCTGCCATATAGTCGGGAGTGTCGTTATATGCAGAGCCTATCAGCGAGAGATAGCCATTTTCAACAACCTCACAACGCAGTTCAAGATTGGCGAGCAAAAGATTGTCGGAAACCGGTTTTACGCTGTTGATCCCGAAAAACGGTATGAGGTCCTCGAAATATCTTCCAAACATATTTCCTCCGATCATATTGCTTCTGAACCAATTGACCCGGCTGCACCCATCGTGTTCCATCACGAAACGACCATAGGCGGAGGGAAGGATCGCAAACTTGCGCCCAAGGCTCAGCACAGGGCTGAAACTGAAAGCGAAATAGTCGGTCCTGCAGCCTGGAGTCAATCCATAATCGTATGATATACTGCCCTTTACGCCCTTTCTGGGAAAATATGCCTTGTCGAGGGTATTAATCGATGTATTTGCAAAAGCATAGGCAAAATAACTTGTGAACGATGCCGAAGAAAGCTTTGGACTGCCGGCCCATGCTATGTATGGTTGATTCTCGACCTTGGCTCCTAAATTGAAATCAACACTGCTCTTGCCGTTTCCGGCAATGAAAACCGACACCTGATTACGCTGGAAACGAAGCACTGGCTTAGATGCCTCGTCAGAATAAATTGAAGAGTCGAATTTGGCCGCTGTATAAGACAATTTTGCGGCAGCGTTGATAGAAGGCCCGTACTTCGGGACATATCTCCATCCCAGATTCAGGGAGGAAGAAGCGCCGATCCTGGCCAGGACTTCAAACTTTGAACCCCACAGCTTCGTACCATTGAATCTTACTCCGGCAAGAACTGAAAGATAATCTTCCGTATCACCCCTTACTCCGAGAAGCAGCTGGTGCTCGGGATTCCGGATGCCGGTGAATTCCAAGTCGTATGGTTCCCGGCTTCCGAGAAGGCTGTACCTTACGCCTTTGTATGCACCGGTACCGAAAATACCGGCGACCTCTTTCTCGAAATCTTTTTTGTCGTAGGACTTGCCCGGTTCAAGCTTTACTCTCCCGGCGAAAAAGTCGGCCTCTTCATCAGTAAAACCATTGAATGAAATGGAGGCGATACGGACGCTTTCCTTGCCGGTATCCGTAGCCTGGGGATTGTTCAGTTTGCGCTCAGTGGCTCCGGTAATGGCGACTACGGAATCGATCTGACCAGCGACTTCCAGAGCCGCATCATATCCTCTTCTTATAATCTCATCAACCGCCTTGGTCGTAAAACTTAAAATATTATAATCATCCAGCTCGGGATCTATCAATATATCCACATCCTTGCGGTTATTCCAATAGGACTCCGAAGCTCCGGGCACAATCAGCGACATGGCGCCTATCTGTGCAGCGCTGCCGGCTTCCTGCAGTGTGCTGGGCAGATGCAGATCCACACCGATTATTATGTCGGCTCCTGCAGCCCTTGCGATATCCTCCGGGAAATTATTTCTGATTCCTCCATCTATATACACCTTGTCCTCCGATCGGATAGGGGTGAAAAAGACAGGGATGGACATCGTCGAACGAAGGGCGTCGACAAGAGAACCGGACATCCAGTTCTTCATCCTTCCACTTGCGATATCGGTTGCCGTACAAATAAAGGATGTGGGTAAATCCATAAAGTCGATATCCCCCTGATAACCTACCGTGAGAGAAGATATCATATTGAACACGTTCAGTCCGTACAGATAACCTTCCGGCAATGATGCGAGAGCGTCCTGAATCCGTGGCGGTTCATCTGTACCGACGCTTTGTCTGCGTACCCATTCTTCTTCATCATAATGGAAAGGGATATCGGCCAGGAACTGTTCCTTGTCCTTGCGTTTCTGAACTTCATAATAACGATGGGGTACGCAATCGCTCATGATAACGCTCCAATCCAGGGATCTGATAAGCGAATCCATCTGGACGGCAGACATTCCCGTAGCGTAAAGGCCTCCCATCAAACCTCCCATGCTGTTACCCACAACAAGATCGATGGGTACGCCTTTCTCTTCAAGATATAGTAATGCCCCGACATGAGCTGCACCTAAAGCACCGCCTCCTGCCAGTACGATCGCGACGGTAGGGCGGTTTTTTTGGATTTCAGCCAACCTGATACGGATCGACTCGAGTCCGGCATCATCAGCAAGGGAATCCACACTGGGCACTCGCAGAGTATTCTGAGAATAAAGGCCAAACGTGTTGAAAAGCCCAAAGAATATGAATAGTACATCAAACAGTAAACGTTTAATGAGAATCATAAAATTGAATTATGGATTTTGCCTCAAAGATAACATATAATCCAATAATCCAAAATCAGACTGTTGTTTACAGAATTATTTAGATCGGCAGCGGCGGTTTGAAAGCAACTGATCCTGGACAAGAGGCTCATCTCGAATTTAATAGCTGAATACAAAAATGGAAAAAACGACTGACTGTCACTGCCGCCGTGTCACAGACCTGACTTGCGGCGACCTCCGTTCGCTGGCGCTCACTCCGACCCTCCCATTGCCTACTTCGTCATCGCTGAGCGATAACTCGTATTCAACGGGCCCCTCCCTCTTTACTTCCGAGGGCGGTAGTGTCGCCTGCAAGTCAGTCTGTGACACGGTGGCTGCCACGCTCGGCGAAGTTATCCCTAGATCAGGATTCTGGTTTCCTTGCGGTATTCGGCATATGCAGGCTTGTTTGCGAGCTGGCGGCGTTCCATCATCGGTATGCTGATGAACAGGAACAGGGCTGTCATCGCCACGGGGCAGAGAACCAGCAGGTCGAAGCCGTAGATGGAGGCATACATCGTCCATACACCCCACCACATCAGGATTTCGCCGAAGTAGTTGGGATGGCGTCCGTGTTTCCACAGGCCGGCATTGCAGGGCTGACCGGGGTGGGCTTCCCTGAACCGGTGGCTCTGGGTGTCTGAGACCAGCTGGATGGTTGCCGCTGTCAGGCACATTGCAAAGCCAAGCCAGGTGAGGATGTTTGCGGCTGCTGATGTTTCGTAGAGGCGAAGGCCGGGCACCATGCAGGCAAATACAAGCACGGTCGGCATCATATTGAGCCCGAAGAAGTTGGTCAGCTGAAAAAGGGCGGGGGACTGGGTGTTGCGGTAGCGGGTGTAGCGCCAGTCTTCGTGGTGCAGTCCCTTGAATGTCCAAGCCCAGTTGCCGGTGAGGCGGATGCCCCAGTACCATATTGCGATCAGCAGCAGGATGACCGGGAGGGAGACGCTGCCTTTGAAGAATGCCCACAGGGTGAATATCACCGGCGGGGCTACGCTCCAGTACGGGTCATAGACCGATACGTTTTCATATAAAAGGCCGAAGCCCCATACTATGACTGTGGCTATGGCGTCTGCTGCAAGAAGCGCCCAGATTTCGGGCATAGAGGGCGTAAGCCTGTCGAAGACGAGGATGCCGGCTGCTATGGCTATTCCATAGATGAGGGCGATGATGGCGAGACTTGCAGGCTTGGAATAATCTTTTTTCACTGGCTATTTGTATTTCTGGAAGTTGTACTTCTCCCGGAGGGCGGCTTTGGTTTCGTCGTCCTGGTTTGTGAAGTAGGCCTTGAAGCCGGGGCAGAAGTTGATGTGCCAGCGCCAGATGCGGCCGAGGGCTGATTTGGGGTTTTTGTCGTAGTGGGCTCTGAACTTGCAGTTTTCGCAGGGATATTGTGCCATGGTACTTTTAATAAGAATTCTTACGCCCCAAATTTAAGAAATGTTTGTCAATGGTTCCGTCCTTTCTTCTCCTTGATTTTGCGGACGTTGCGGATGTGCTCGCGGTTGGTTTCTCGGCCGGGCTCGAGCCGGTTGCTCTCGATGCAGTCCCGGATTGCGAGGACTTGTTCCCAGGACAGCCGCTCGCGGTCATAGCTGCCGATGACGTCGCCTACCTGGCCCCAGTAGATTATGTGGCTTTGCTTTGCCGTGACTTTCAGGTCTGCTTTTTCGGAGAATGCGACTATGGAAATGTAGGGCAGGGGCTCGAAGTCTTTCAGTACTCTGCGCAGTGCGCGTATATGTCCGGCATTCTGGAATGTAGGGTTGTAGAGCTTGTTCTTGTTGCCGTAGATGTTCTGGGTCCAGTATTCGGCGCTCTCGCTGCCGTAGATCCATCCGGTGTAGTTCTTGGTTTCGAGGACGAAGATTCCGAAGACTGAGATTATCAGGTGGTCGATCTGGTTGCTGCCGCGGGGCGTGGGGACCGTGACGTCGTCCAGAACGATGTACTTATCCCCGGGCAGCCTGCCCAGCATCCTGGCTACGACTTTCTCGCCGACCTTGCCTTTCAACCGGTTCATCAGCAACCGGAAGAAGTACATTATCACTGCAAATATCGCAGCCGCAAGTATCGTCGTCAGCAGCCCGTCTTCCATATCGCAAATTTAGCAAATTCAGTTTTTCAACCAGATATAAAATAAACGTATATAAATGTTTATAAGCAAGTAGAACAATCCTTTTAGTTTATAATTGCGCAATAAAGAAATGAGCTATTGTTTTACATATATGTAAAGTTTATTATATTTGCCATGAGAAAACGAACGACATTAGAACTGCTGGAGCAATCGGAAAAAGTAAGTCTGTATTCAATCAGTTTTGCAATGGATCGTACAACTGAGTTTGAAAGGTTCCTTTGCAAGTTTGAGGAGGAGGCATCATTTAATACTGACTATCAGAAAATATTGTCTGCCATTTCGATTATTTTAGACAAAGGTGCGCTGGAAAGATATTTCAGGCCAGAAGGTACGAAAGAAGACAGCCTTTGCGCCTTGCCAATAGAGTCGGGGACTATTCGTCTTTATTGTCTGCGTATATCAGATGAAATAATGGTTTTAGGCAATGGAGATAGAAAAAGAACTAAAACATACGAGCAGGACGCTCGGCTTTATGGTTATGCTTTGGATTTGCAGAAGTTCGACAAACTTCTTCAACGAGATATCGAAGATGGCATCGTAATCGTTGAAGAGAGGGAATTGAAGAATATTGAAAACCAAGAATACTTTATATGAAACGGAATAAATTGTTCCATGATCAACTTGAAAAAGTATCTCCTTCCGTCCGGCAAGAGATGGACTGGTCCTGCGCAATAATTGACAGGATTGACGCGTTGCTTAAAGAAAAAGGATTGACTCAGCGTGAACTGGCCAAAAGGATCGGTTGTAATGAGACTCAGATTACGCGCTGGACAAGAGGGTTTCCAAACTATACACTTGCAACTCTCGCTAAACTCTCTGAAGCCTTGGGTGAGCCGCTGATTACTATAAGGAACGCTGGCTAGAAGGTCAGTTTCAGGGAGAGACCTGCGGCGGGCTGGTAGCTTGCTATGTTGACTTTCGAGTAGGTCAGGAACGGCTCGAGTTTGAGGTCGATGCCTGCTCTCTGCGAGAGTATGTCACGCACATACATATCCTTGACTTTTGCCATATGGACTGCGTCGCAGATGTTCCATATTTCCAGTACGGCCAGGCCGACTGACGAGGCGATGGCCAGCAGGGTTCCTGGGTCTGTCACGATGTGGGCGTCGTAGGTGGATATGTCTGCCAGTTCTACTGAGCCGAGCACGGCTGCTTCGAGCAGCACGCTCGATCCGAAGATCAGCAGTCCGCGTTCCCATTCTCCGCAGATGCACTGTCCGAGTCCGGGTATGAAGAACGATGCCACGCCTGACCAGAAGGGGCTGTACGGGTCATAAAGATCGGGTACGTAGAAGGCTGTGTCGTAGAGGTCTTTGTATTCTTTGTAGCGCATTCCTTCGTGGATTCCGTCGACTGTGTAGCTGATTGTCGGGGCTTCGTCGAAGATGTCTTTTTCTCCGTTCTCGTATCTCACCATTATGATGTCTGAGGTGTTGAGGACGAAGTTGGGGCCGTCGGGGTTGCTGAATCTCTTGTAGGTTACGGTCTTAGGGGAGACTTCCAGGATCTTTGCCTGTATTTCGTCTCCATTCTTGGTGATGATCAGGTCCTGTGCGTCGCACAGCGCGTTGCTGCACATCAGGATCGCAAACAATAACAGTATTCGTTTCATAGGTGGCTTGAAATAATTACGGCGCGAAGATACGGTTTTATTGGCGTATAATCGAAAAAGATTCTTACCTTTGTGACAAGAAGTAAACCGCATTCCGGATGAGGTATTTCGCTAAGCGCAAAGACCCCGCCTCGAGCCTCACCGAAAGGTAAACATCCGATGCGTATTCCCGGGGCAAGAATAAAGGGATGACCAAACTGGTCATCCCTTTTATGCTTCCAGCGCTGTAATGCAATATTGTACCTTCTCGTGTGTTCTTCGTTTGACTCCTACCGTCATTTTGACATTTCCGATACCGGGACATACATAGTGCATTACTATCATCTTTTCGAACTGCTTTTGATTGGAATTCTTCTTTGTAGGTACGGTCGACACTCTTTTGGCTCCAACTAATATGGCATCCAATTGAAGAACGGCAAGAGTGGATAGGTATGATCTTGCGGCATAAGTGCATGTTTCGGTAATTGATATGAAACGAATGTTTATATACTCTTTCAATGAGATGTTATAGCGCCTTTGAAGTGGATTCTGTTCTTTCCATTCACGATAGTAGTTTGCAATAATATTTCGTCTTTTAATGACATCTTCTTCCGCAGCTCCAGTTGGGATTATGATTAACTCTTCCATTGTTATTTGTCAATTAAAACTCCATCCCGAATCTACGCTATAGAAATAGAAATAAAGATACCCTGGTGACAATCGTCCTACTATTGTCGCGGCGGAAGAAAATGCAAGAATTCAGAATTAGAAAAACGACACTTTTGCGGAACTTGCTGCAAGTCTTGCAGAGATTTCACTGTTCGCGATGCGTGATGTTTCTTTGCCATGCAATTTAAAAATACTCTTGTCGTTTAACGGATAGGATGCTGGTCCACGGAACCAGTGATGGAGGTTCGATTCCTCCCGGGAGTACAATAAGGAGCTTTGGCAGACTCGGTGTATGCGATGGACTGAAAATCCATAGAACGTGGTTCAACTCCGCGAGGCTCCACGATATAGTGGGAATATAGCTCAGTGGCAGAGCGGATGGCTGTTAACCATCGGGTCGTAGGTTCGAGTCCTTCTATTCCCGCACTAAGGAAGTATGGCCGAGAGGTTTAAGGCGGCACCCTGCTAAGGTGCTGAACTCCTCATGGGTTCCGAAAGTTCGAATCTTTCTGCTTCCGCAAGAGGGGAGTATGGTGCAATGGCAGCATGGCGGTCTCCAAAACCGTAGATGGGAGTTCGAATCTCCCTCCGAGTTCAAGTATTATTTGCTAATTACTGGAGTGCAACTATATTTGCACCCGCAAAAATTACGAAGTGGATATGACACGGATTTCTATAATCAGATGTAAACAGTGGCGCCTTAAGGGCCTCACTGGCTGTGTCATGTCCGGAAGCAAAAATCTTAAGCATCAACCGCGATTTAGTTACAGGACATCCCGCAGCTAATTCGTATCGGTAGCCCTGCCGTTCTCAGGGCAAAACTCCATTTATCAATCGCGCACTTTGCGCACAACCGTGTCCGACGGACACACCTTTGCTATGGAACAGTTGATGCTTGATGACGATACCAGGGCACTCGTCCTTGCGGTAAAAGACCTTCTGAAGGATCTCAGGGCGATGGGCCTTAATGACGATGCGATCGATGCCCTCATCAGAAGGGACGGACCCGGACGGATTGTCCTGGACAGGAACGGTATTCTCACCCTGCCTGATTACGGTGATGTGAAAATCTATCTCAACCCGATAGAAAGGACCCTTTACACCCTTCTCCTTAGGTATGACAAGGGTATTGCAGCCGATGACATCTGGATGTACTATGACGAACTCTGCGACATCTATCGCAGACAGACCGTCTATGACGATCCCGACCAGATAGAGGCTGCAGTCGACGCCCTCTGCGACGATGACAGGGCTACCTTGCAGACCAACATCTCTAGGATCAAAAGAAAGCTGGTGGAGAAGGTGGGCAAGATTGCCGCCGACCAGTACGCCATCGTGAGGGGAAGGGACGGTGTCTACAGAATAGCCGTTTCCAGAGATCTGGTGACTTTGCCCGTGTAGGAGCCTGCAAGTCTTGCAAAGATTTCTGCAGCTTGCAGGCATCCTCTACCTTTGCCGCCGTATCTAAAACCTGAATCGTTGCAGTTGCCACAATACATAATCGATTTGGTAGGTTCGCTTTATGACGAAGGCCAGGACGACGAAAGTATTTGCTCCGCCGCCGTCAAGGCGTGGATGGAAATGAACAAACCGACCTTGCTCCTTAATAATGGACTTTTAGCTCAGTTGGTAGAGCACCGCCCTTTTAAGGCGGGAGTCGTGGGTTCGATTCCCACAGGGTCCACCAAGCCGGTGTTACCCGGCCTTTTAAAACAATAGTTTATATTGTGGGATGGTGTAGTGGTAAACATCCGGGTCTCATAATCCCGGGATCGGCGGTTCGAATCCGCCTCCCGCAACTCTTTTAGATTGGCTGCCGTAGTGAAGGGTTACTTCGCAGATTTATCGGTTTTACTCAAATTTCCGAGACAATGTTTCGGAAATTGAATATACCTTGTATAACTTACGACAGTTTTCAAGTGTATCGACAGACCATCCCTTGCCATAACATTCTGTAAGCCGCCGAGATAATTCCTCTAGCACTTGCCTTCCATACGCAGCCCGATACTGTCCTTTCTGTTCATCCTCTACTATATAGCGTCAGATGCCATAGTAGGTATAGACCATAGTTAGGTTAATTGCTGTCCTGACCTGCTTGCGCGATTCTTCAATCAGTGAGGCCACATTCTCGAATAAGACCTCCGACACGTTTCCTTTTGATTCAATTGTTTTCATAGCGCAACGAATCTACGCATCAGGAATAGAAATAAAGATACCCTGGTGACAATCGTCCTACTATTGTCGCGGCGGAAGAAAATGTCAGAATTCAGAATTGAAAAATGGTGACGTTGGGGCCGATTAAGCATACATCGGCCGAAGGCAATAGCCAGGAAGATGCCTCTCGAGCTGGCGCTCCCACCAGAGCAAAATCCCATCGCGGGCCATAGAGCGAAATGTCTTAAACTAGGCCATTGCCGACACAAAGGTCGTTGTTGGTTTCTAACTCTTCAAATCTTTGCAAGCCTTGCAGAAAATGCGTCTAAAGAACTTCAAATAATAGTTTTGTGTTCAATGGAACATCTCTTTCATAGAGCCCGGAGATGAAATGACCTGGGAAAAACCAGAAAAACCTTGACTTTGATGTAAAGGATACAAAACAAGATTCGTAGCGCAGCCTGGCGCAGCCCAGCGGCTCAGAGGGCACGAAGACGTTCGGGCGGCGGCTATCACTTCTTCCGCCTGTCGCGACGAACTCGCCCTTATCGTCTTCGTCTTACGGTCTGCGACCTCCAGACTCGCCGAACGTGGCTCAGACATCATCGCTCCCGGGCGGCGGACTCCGCTCATCCGCTTTCTCGCCCTCCCGCCAGTGCCCTTAACGCCGCTGGCTGGCGCCAGAGGCGGTCGCTTTGTTGGCTCGCCTTCCATTATACTCATTTCCGCCAAAGTGCGTCACCTGGAATCAGAAGGATTACAGTGATACCGATAATAGTTCGCTTCCAAGACGATGAAGAGCGTTCTCGATTTTTATGACTTGAGCCCTACGTGGAGTCGAAATACCATTGGCGTAGTGCCAGAGTTGTTTCTGGTTGATTCCTGTGATTCTTTCCAGTCCTGCTTTGGTGAATATTCCTTCATATAGGCACAGCAGGCTCTTGACATCCATCTTGAATTCGATGATATAATCACTGTCTTTGAGTTCGTCTGGTAATTCGCATTTCAGCGCCTTGCAGGATTCTGCCAAATCGGCGACTGCGGAAATAAGGTTCTCCTTGATCTCGGCGATTGTTCTTCCTGTGGCGACAACCCCGTCAAGATTATCGATGTAAGCAGAGTAGTTTTTCTCAGTGCTCTCAATAACTGCTTTTAGAGTATGCATGGTAATATCTATTTTAGTCCTGCTTCTCGCAATAT
>JAEEGH010013045.1_pt1 | contig 18528 bp, 17 predicted proteins | sample 9134181 | NCBI WGS metagenome assembly JAEEGH01 (sample SAMN16246544, study PRJNA631951) | gut metagenome | biome: gut microbiome; feature: rumen; material: DP-attached | host: Bos | place: Iran: Karaj | collected 2018-10 | reverse complement strand
AGAGGTAATCCTCGTATCCGATAGCGTACAGTTCGTCCGTATCCTCTATGCGATAGGCGTCAAAATGATAGAGCGGGAGTTTTCCCTCGTGATGGCGGACGATTGTAAAAGTCGGGCTCAGTATGTCCGTGATCCCGAGCGTTTGTGCAATACCTTTCGTCATCGTGGTTTTTCCCGCGCCGAGCCCTCCGAAAAAAGCTATGAAGGCGTGCGGAAAGAGCATCTCCCCTATCTTCCTGCCGAGGAGCGTCATTTCATTTTCGGAGCATACTGTAATATCAAGTTCCATCTCAGTCAAAAGTGCCGCGCATCATAAGCTCGTTTCTGTAATCGAGCAGCCTGTCGTTAAGTATGGCGTTCCTTATGCCTTCCATCAGCCTGTAAGTAAAGCGGAGATTGTGTATCGTTATGAGCTGGGCAGCAAGCATTTCGTCAGCCTTGATCAGATGACGGATGTATGCTTTGGTGAAGTGCCGGCAGGCATAGCAGTCGCAGCCCTCCTCTATCGGAGTGAAGTCTTCCGCATACTGGAGCTGCTTTAAGCTCTTCTTCCCGTCGAAGGTCATGGCGAGCGCGTTCCTTGCCGTGCGTGTCTGCATGACGCAGTCGAACATATCCACGCCGCGCATAGAGCCTTCCACAAGACAGTCGGGACTGCCGACGCCCATCAGATAATGCGGCTTTTTCTCGGGCATGAACGGACGGATCGAGTCAAGCATTTCATACATGACGTGCTTCGGTTCTCCGACGGAAAGTCCGCCTATGCCGAATCCCGGGAAATCCATGGAGGCGATGGCCTTCGTGCTCTCAATACGAAGGTCGGCGAACATGCCGCCCTGGATGATGCCGAACAGCGCCTGATCTTCACGCGTGTGCGCGTTTTTGCATCTTTCCGCCCAGCGATGAGTCCTCTCCATAGCCGCAACGGTATAATCGTATGAGCAGCCTGCGGGAGCGCATTCGTCGAACGCCATCGCGATATCGGCGCCTAAAGCCTCTTCTATCTCCATCACCTTTTCGGGTGTGAAGAAATGTTTGCTCCCGTCGATATGGGAATGGAACTCGACGCCGTCTTCCTTTATCTTGTTCATAGCCGCAAGGCTGAATACCTGGAATCCGCCGCTGTCTGTAAGCATGGGGCCGTGCCACTGCGAGAATTCATGAAGACCGCCCGCCTTTTTTACAAGCTCGTGCCCCGGTCTTAAATACAGATGATAAGTGTTGGAAAGAACTATGCCGGCGCCGATCTCCTCAAGATCCTTCGGGAGGATCGCCTTTACAGTCGCCTGGGTGCCGACGCACATGAACGTAGGCGTTTCGATATCGCCGTGAGGAGTATGCAGTATGCCGAGCCTTGCTCCTGTCTGCGCGCAGGTTTTTTTGAGCTCATACGTTATGGGTGCATTTATCATGCTTGCTTCAGCTCCTTATAAAAACAGTGTCGAATCGCCAAACGAGAAGAATCTGTATCTTTCTTCCACGGCGTGTTTATAGATACGCATGACTTCCTCTCTTGAGGAGAAAGCGCTTATGAGCATAAGAAGGGTCGATTCCGGAAGATGAAAGTTTGTGATCAAACAATCGACCGCCTTGAACCTGTAGCCCGGGGTGATGAATATGCTCGTCCACCCGCTGCCAGCGTGCACTATTCCGTTTTCGTCCGAAACGCTCTCAAGGGTGCGGCATCCGGTCGTTCCGACGGAAATGATCCTTCCGCCCGCCTTCCTTGCGTCGTTGATAGTTTTGGCGGCCTCCTCCGTTACCTCGTAATACTCGGAGTGCATATGGTGATCCTCAACGTTTTCGGCTGAAACGGGTCGGAAAGTCCCGAGCCCGACGTGAAGGAGCACGTCCGCAATAATAACGCCTTTGGCTTTGATCGCATCAAGCAGCTCCGGAGTAAAATGCAGACCGGCGGTCGGCGCCGCGGCTGAGCCGTTATCCCTTGCGTAAACGGTCTGATAGCGGGATCTGTCCTGAAGCTTTTCGGTAATGTAAGGCGGCAGAGGCATCTCGCCCGCGCGGTCGAGCACCTCCTCAAAGATGCCGTCGTAATTGAGCCTTACGATACGGTTGCCGTCCTCAAGCGATTCGAGCACGGTAACCGAAAGCTCATCGTTGACTTTGAAAGTCCTGCCGGGACGGGCTTTTCTTCCGGGCTTGACGAGACATTCCCAATCGGTCTCGTTTACACGCCTCAAAAGCAAAAACTCCATCGCGCCTCCGGTCTCCTCCCGCGTGGCATACAGCCTTGCGGGTATGACCTTCGTAACGTTCCTGACGAGAACGTCACCGGGGTTGAGGTATTCGACGATATCGTGAAATACACGATCTTCGATCGTCTTGGTCTTTCTGTTATATACGAGGAGCCTTGACATGTCGCGCTTTTCGGCGGGTGACTGCGCGATAAGCTCCTGCGGCAGATCATAGTAAAAGTCCGATGTTTTCAATGCTGATAAGACCTCTGTTTATTTAATAACGTCATAGATGAGAGGAAGCTCTTCAGGCGCCTCCGTGGTTATTTCAACTGCGGAAACAAGCATGGAACGCGCCTCCTCGAGATTGTCTTCCTTGTTAACGTACATGTATGCGAAGGGCTCCTTTTCCGAGACCCAATCGCCGTATCGCTTGTTCATGAGAATGCCGACGGCGGGATCGATCACGTCGTCCTTCCTGAATCGTCCGGCGCCGAGAAGCGCCGCGGCAATTCCGAGGCTGCGCGCGTCGATAGCCCCGATATAACCGTTCGCTTTGGGATATACGGGAACGACGCGGGATACCTTGACAAGAAGCTCCGGATCGTCGACGTAACCGACGTCGCCGCCCATGGCTTCAAGCATGGAGCGCAGTTTTATGAAGCCCTGACCGGACAGCAGCGCCGCCGTAAGACTTTCCTTTGCATCCTCGTAAGAATCGGCAAGACCGGAAAGCATGAGCATGTGCGAGCCGAGCTGCATACAGACTTTCACAAGAGGGTCTGTGAGCGGGACTTTGCCGGTAAGCACGTCGATCGCTTCCTTCATTTCAAGCCCGTTTCCGATGGCCATACCGAGGGGCCTGTTCATATCGGTTATGAGCGCGACGGTCTTCCTGCCGAGAGCATTGCCGATATCGACCATCTCTTCCGCAAGCTCGCGCGATTTTTCAAGCGTAGTCATGAACGCGCCGGAGCCTGTCTTGACATCGAGCACTATCGCGTCAGCGCCGGCAGCGAGTTTTTTGCTCATTATGCTTGACGCTATGAGCGGGATGCTCTTAACCGTGCCGGTAATGTCGCGAAGAGCGTACATCTTTTTATCTGCGGGAACGAGGTCGCTCGACTGCCCGATCACGCAAACGCCCAGCTCCATTACCGTCTTTTTGAATCGTTCCATCGGAAGCTCAACGCAGACGCCGGGCACGGATTCGAGCTTGTCGAGGGTGCCTCCGGAATGAGCAAGCCCGCGCCCGCTCATCTTTGCCACAGTTCCCCCGCAGGCGGCTACTAGAGGCGCGACAACGAGAGTCGTGGTATCGCCGACGCCGCCGGTGGAATGCTTATCGACCTTAATGCCGGGCAGATCGGACAGATCCGCTTTGCCGCCGGAATCCATCATTGCGAGGGTAAGATCGGAGATCTCCCTCTTCGTCATGCCGCGGCAGCAGACCGCCATCATCCATGCGGACATCTGCGCGTCCTGAAGCTCGCCCGAAACGAATGAGCTGACGATAGCTTCTATTTCTTCCTTCGTGAGCTCAAAACCGTCCCTCTTTTTTTCGATGATATCGAGCAGGATCATACAAAACCTTTGTTCCGCTTGTGCGGCCTTTCCCGGTCATTACGACCGAACTTGTGCTTGATTCCCAAATACTTAACATCTTATTTTATCACGAATGCAGCCGTTTGTGAACATCTATTTTATTATAAAATGCTACATATATTGTAAAAATCGGAGTTTTCATGTTTACAAGCTGACTAAAATATGATAAAATAATATGATATGGGGCAAAAATGCGCTCCACTGAATAAGTTTATTATATGGGCTTCGGCCCGATTACGGAGGATCATATGTCTGAAATCACCACCATCGAACCCGGCAAGGTCAAGCTGACCTTCAAACTTTCCGCTGAAGATTACGTCAAGGCTTTGAACGCCGCGTATCACCGCATCGGTTCCAAATATGCCATGCCCGGCTTCCGCAACGGCAAGGCTCCTCGCAAGATGATCGAAAAGCAGTACGGCGACGCTGCATTCTGGGATAAAGAGCTTGATATGGCAGTTGAGAAGGCTTGCTTCGACGCTGTCGCCGAGCAGAAGATAATGCCCGCTCTCCAGCCCGAGTATTCCGTTCTCAGCTATTCCGAGACCGAAGGCTGCGATATCGAGGCTTCCATCATCCTCGAGCCCTCCTGTGAGCTCGGCGCCTACAAGGGTATAGAAGTACCCATGCAGGAGTATAATGTAACCGATGAAATGATCGATGCAGAGCTCGATAAGCGCCGTCACGAGCAGGCCCGCATGGTCTCCGTGGACGACCGTCCCCTTCAGCTTGGCGACACCGCCGTGTTCGACTTTGCCGGCTTTGTTGACGGCGAGCAGTTCGAGGGCGGCACTGCCGAGAAGTATTCCATGGTCATCGGTTCCCATCAGTTCATTCCCGGCTTTGAAGAGCAGATGGTCGGCATGACTATCGGCGAGGAGCGCGACGTCAACGTTTCCTTCCCCGAGGATTATCATGCGGAGAACCTTAAGGGCAAGCCCGCCGTCTTCAAGGTAAAGCTTCACGAGCTCTCCTATGAGGAGCTGCCCGAGCTTGACGACGAGTTCGCTTCCGAAACGAGCGAGTTCGATACCCTCGATGAGCTTAAGGCGGATATTCGCCGCGAGCTTTCCGTCCAGTCCGACAAGGACCGTGATATCGCTTTCGAGTCCGCTGCGATCCAGCAGGTGATCGATAATGCCAAGGTCGAGATGCATCCCGATCTCGTTGCCGCGGAAGCGCATGCCGAGATGCACAGCCTTGAGCATCAGCTTTCCGATATCGGTCTCAAGATGGAGGATTACGCCAATTACATGGGCACCACCGTCGAGGATCTCCATCAGCGTTATCATAAGATGGCGGAAGATCAGATCCGCGCACGCACCGTCATCCAGGCGCTTATCGATGCGGAGAAGATCGAGCCCGAAGACGAGGATTATGAGAAGGCGGTCAATTCCTATGCCGAGCGCAATAAGGATTGGGACGCCGAGAAGATCGCGAACGAGCTGCTTCCCGAGAACCGTGCGAAATATACCCAGACCGCTCTTTACGAGGCCGTTATCCGCATGATCAAGAGCAACGCGGTCATCGTTAAGAAAGAAGAAAAGGCCGAGTAATAAGCTCGCCTTCACTCTCCCGCCTTTTTATCGCATATGAAAGGAGGACGCTGCTTAACTGCGGCTGAACACAGAAAATGAGTTTAGTACCCATTGTTGTCGAACAAACCAATAAGGGCGAACGCACCTATGATATCTACTCCCGTCTGTTAAAGGACAGGATACTGTTCCTCGGCTCCGAGGTAACGGATGAGGAGGCGAATCTCGTTATCGCCCAGCTTCTTTTCCTTGAAGCGGACGATCCCGATAAGGATATCTTCCTTTATATCAACAGCCCCGGCGGTTCTGTTTCCGCGGGTATGGCTATCTATGACACCATCCGCTACTTAAAGTGCGACGTCGTCACCATATGCGTGGGACTCGCCGCATCCATGGGCGCGTTCCTGCTTGCCGCAGGCGCAAAGGGCAAGCGTAAGGCGCTTCCCAACAGCGAGGTCATGATACATCAGCCCTCCGGCGGCGCGTACGGACAGGCGTCCGACGTTAAGATCCACGCGGATCATATCCTCGAGACGCGCAAAAAACTGAACGAGATCCTTTCGGAGAGGACCGGTCAGCCCCTTTCCGTCATTGAGGAAGCGACCGAGCGTGATAATTACCTCTCTGCCGAGGAAGCGCTTAAGTTCGGTCTCATTGATGAGATAGTCGCTCCCCGCCGCTGAGGCAAATCATTATTTCAGGAGAACTAAATGTCAAAATACAGTGATGAGAATACCACGGTAAAATGCTCCTTCTGCGGGAAGACCCAGGATCAGGTCAAGCGCATCGTCGCGGGTCCCGGGGTCTTCATCTGCAGCGACTGCATAGAGCTGTGTCAGGAGATCATCGAAAACGATGACGAGATCGAGGAGACCGAGATCGAAGAGCTCCCCAAGCCCGTTGATATCGTTAAGGTGCTCGACGACTACGTTATCGGTCAGGAGCATGCCAAAAAGGCCCTCGCCGTGGCAGTTTACAACCATTATAAGCGCATTTCGTCCGAACCCAAAAGCGACGACGTTGAGCTTCAGAAGAGCAATATCGTCATGCTCGGTCCGACCGGATGCGGCAAGACGCTGCTTGCCGAAACGCTTGCAAGGATACTGAAGGTCCCGTTTGCCGTCGCCGACGCGACGAGCCTTACCGAAGCCGGCTACGTCGGCGAGGACGTGGAGAACATACTGCTCAAGCTCCTCCAGGCGGCGGATTGGGACGTCGAGCGCGCCCAGAAGGGCATCATCTATATCGACGAGATCGATAAGATCGCCAGGAAGTCCGAGAACCCCTCCATCACGAGGGACGTTTCGGGCGAGGGCGTACAGCAGGCGCTTTTGAAGATACTCGAAGGCACGGTCGCTTCCGTTCCCCCGCAGGGCGGCAGGAAGCATCCGCATCAGGAGTTCATTCAGTTCGATACCACGAACGTGCTGTTCATCTGCGGCGGCGCATTCGCCGGGATCGAGGATATCATTAAGAAACGCATCGGCAAAAAGTCCATGGGCTTCGGCGCCGACGTCGTTTCGAACGTCGATATGGATATCGGCGAGATCCTTAAGAACATACTGCCCGAGGATCTTTTGAAGTTCGGTCTTATTCCCGAGTTCATCGGCCGCGTGCCCATCATCGTCACGCTTGAACAGCTTGACGAAGAGGCTATGCTTTCGATCCTCACCGAGCCGAAAAACGCGCTTTCCAAGCAATATGCCCGTCTCTTTGAAATGGACGGCGTAAAGCTCGAGATCGAACGTGACGCGCTGCTTGAGGTCGCAAGGATCTCCATCGCCAGGAACACCGGCGCGAGGGGTCTGAGGGCGATACTCGAGGACGTTATGCTTCCCGTGATGTATGAGCTTCCCTCCAGGAACGACGTGGAAAAGGTCATCATCACCTCTGCTGCGATCCGCAAGGAAGCGCAGCCCACCTACGTTTATAAATCCGAGACGCTGCCCGAAACGGGCACATCCGCCAATTGAGGTAAATATGAAGATCGTCAGAGCAGAAGCAAACGGCGAAGTATTCTACGGGATACTTGAGCAGGATACGGTCAGGAGGCTTACCAAAGCCCCTTACGACTGCATAGAGGAAGACGGCAGGGTCTATCCTGTCGGGAGCGTTAAGCTCCTCGCCCCCGCCGAGCCGACTAAGATAGTCGCCGTCGGCAAGAATTACCGCGCGCATGCCGATGAGATGGGCGAAGGTCAGCCTGAAGAGCCGCTGCTCTTCCTTAAGCCCTCCACCAGCATCGTCGGAAACGGCGACGACGTCGTCTATCCTTCGATCAGCCACAGGCTCGATTATGAGGGTGAGCTCGGTGTCGTTATCGGAAAGAAATGCCATGCCGTTCAGCCCGGTCACTCCGCCGAAGTCATATTCGGCTACACCTGCCTTAACGACGTTACCGCAAGGGACATCCAGAAGGCGGTATCCCAGTGGACCCGCGGCAAGGGCTTCGATACCTTCTGCCCCATCGGTCCGCATGTCGAGACGGAGCTTGACGCTTATAACGCGCCGATCGAAACAAGGGTCAACGGCGAAGTCAAACAGCATTCCAACACAAACTGCATGACGCACGACGTGGACAAGCTCATATGCTATATCACCGAGTGCATGACGCTTCTCCCCGGCGACGTCATCGCGACCGGCACTCCCGAGGGGATCGGCTCCATGCAGCGCGGCGATATCGTTGAGGTCGAGATCGGCGGCATCGGAGTTCTTCGCAACAGGATAATTTAATGGACGGTTTATCTTTGGCGGCAGTAGTGTATGAGCTCAGATCGCTCATAGGCGGCCGTATCGAAAAAGTCCAGCAGCCCGAAAGGGATGAGCTGTTATTATCGATCCATTCAGCAGGCGGCGGCTGTCGCCTGCTTCTTTCCGCTTCGCCGGAAAACTGCCGCGTTGTCCTCACTGACGAAAAAAAGCCCTCGCCCTCGGAGGCGCCGGCATTCCTCATGCTCATGAGGAAATACCTTACGGGGGCAAGGATCGTAGGCATAAACCAGCCGAATCTTGACAGGATCGCGGAATTCGATATTGAGACCTATTCCGAATTGAAGGATATCGTCAGGCTTAAACTCGTCTGCGAAGTTATGGGCAGGCATTCCAATATAATACTCCTGGATGAAGACGGCTCTGTTATCGACGCCATAAGGCGAGTCGGTCCTTCCGTATCGTCCGCGAGGATAGTGCTTCCGAAGGTCAGGTACGAATACCCGCCCTCCAAAAAGAAAAACGATCCGCTTTTGGCTGAAGCCTTCAATTTTGCGGACGTTATAAGGAATTCTATGAAACCCGAAGCGGCGCTTTCGGAAAACTTTTACGGGCTCTCCCCCGCCGTCGCTAAAAAGCTGATCGCTTCGTTAGGGTTTCCGGACTGCGGCGCGGAAGAGCTCGGAACTCGTCTTGCCGGCTTCTATGCAGATTTTCGCGAAGGAAGGTTCTCCCCCTGCCTTGTTACTGCCGGTGGCGCGTACGTTTCGACGCTTCCATTCGATCCGAAGGACGGATCGGAAGTGCGGCGCTTCGGCTCTATGAATGAGGCGGTATGCGAATTCTATTCGGGGCGCGCGGCTTCGGAGAGCATTAAAAGGCGTACTTCTTCTTATGAGCACGTCATCAAAAACGCCGTATCCAAGCTTGAAAAGAAGCTGGGCATTTTCTCTGCGGCGATCTCAAGCGAAGAGGAAAACGAAAAGCTCAGGCTTTACGGCGAATTGCTTACGGCAAATCTTTATTCGGTACCGAACAAGACGGACCATGCGGCGGTTATGAACTATTACCTCGATCCACCCGCGCTCATCGAGATCCCGCTCGATCCCAAGCTTTCCGCTGCGGACAACGCGCAGAAGTACTATTCCAAATACCGCAAAGCCAAGCTTTCGCGCGATCACGCGCTCAAAATGGCAAGCGAGGTATCAAAAGAGCTTGATTATCTTGAGGAGCTCCTCTATACGCTCTCATGCTGCGAGGGTGAATCGGAGCTAAACGAGATAAGGCAGGAGCTTATCTCGAGCGGGTATTTGCAGGAAAACCCGAAGCAGAAGCGCTCCGCCGCTCCCGTAAAGCTTCCGCCTTCAAAGCCGTATTCGTATAGATCCCGCGACGGATTCGAGATACTCGTCGGCAAGAACAACCGCCAGAACGACAAGCTCACATTAAGCACAGCAGAACCTTCGGACACATGGCTGCACGTTAAGGATATTCACGGTTCGCACGTTATCATAAGGAACGGCGGCAGGCTGACCGATACCGCGTTGTTTGATGCCGCCATGCTCGCCGCGTATTATTCAAAGGCGCGCGGTTCCGCTACCGTTCCCGTCGATTATGCCGAAGCGAGATACGTTAAGAAGCCCTCCGGAGCAAAACCGGGCATGGTGATCTATACGCATCAGCACACCGTTTACGTAACGCCAGACGCCGATCACCTGAAAAAGCTTTAGATCGAGAGCGCTCTTACTTCATCATAGTCGCTCCCGAACAGGGCGCGGTTGATCCCTTCGGACAGTATCCCGGACATATCCCTTACTATGGTATCGATATCCTTTGGAGTGACGATAAGGTCTTCGAGTTTTTCATCGGAGGCCTTTTTTGCAAGCGCCTCTATACTCGCTTCGCTGTCGTTTATACCCGCCTGCGAGGCGATATAAAGAAGGGCGTCGCGGGTTATCGTCGAGGCGTGAACAACGAGCGGCACGCCTATCGCGATCACGGGAATCCCCAGTCCGTCTTCGTTAAGCCCTTTTCGCAGATTGCCGACTCCGGAGCCCGGTTCGATTCCCGCGTTCGATAGCTGAATGGTCGTACTGATCCTTGACGCGCGTCGTGATGCGAGCGAGTCGACAGCAATTATCAAGTCCGGCTGAACGGCTTCTTTTATCCCTTTCAGTACGTCAAACGTCTCTATCCCCGTAGTGCCGAGGACTCCCGGAGCTATTTTCGAGACGGATCGAAGCTTATTATCAAATGCCCCGGGTATAGCAGAATCGAAGTGATTTGTGGCGTAAACGCCGCGGACCGTGCGCGGACCGAGCGAGTCCGGAGTAACGTTTTCATTGCCGAGACCGACTATGAGCACGCTTTGGCTTTTTGCCATCGCGGAAAGGATGCTTGCAAGTTCATCTGCAAATACTGCCGCAGCGGCTGAGAATAAGCTGAGCGGTCTTAACGCAAGATCCTTTGCCTCCAGTGTGACGTAACGCCCCTTGCTTTTGCCGAGCTTCTTTGCCGCGTCGTCGTTCAATACGTCGATGCGCGAGATCTCGACGCCATCCTTTTCGTCCTTCTCCTCCGTCACGCCCTTAATATCGGGATCGAGCTCTCTCGCTTCCATGGCGAGGTCGGTATAATAACTCATCTCATTTCCTCCCGTAATAAGTCATCCGGAACAGTATCTGCTTTTTTGCAACAATATATCGGAAAAATAAAGATATATATTGAAAAAAAGCTTGCAATCACATTTCTGTAGTGATATAATCCTGCTGTTCGAGATTTTTATAGGAGGTGAACCGATTTGGCAAACATTAAGTCAGCTATCAAGCGCGTCAAAGTGACCGAGAAGCAGAATCTTCGCAATCGTATCGTTACTTCTCAGTATAAGACCGCTGTTAAGAAGTTCGACAAGGCGTTGGAGTCCGGCGATGAGGCTCTCGTTAATGAGACTTATACCAATGCAGTCAGCATGGCGGATAAGGCTGCCGCTAAGGGCGTTATTCATAAGAACGTCGCCGATCGTAAAAAGGCTCAGCTTGCCAAGAAGCTTGCTGCCAAATAAGGTTTATCGTTAAGATTTACCCACTTGATAAAAAAGACCGATGCTTGCGTATCGGTCTTTTAGTGTATTAAACGGGGAATTGTCTCCATTCATGTCTTAACAGGACGAGTTCCAGATATTTATCTTCCTTCATGGTGCCGGAGATCTTCATAAAAGCGGTATCGGAAAGGTCGCTGATAAGCTTGATCAGTTCGCTTTGAGTGAACCTTTTAGCAGCGTCGTAAGCCTTCTCGTTGGCATATTTATTGCCTTCCATCGAAGCCGCAACGTCGCGCTTTTGCCTGCCTGCGTCGATGCCCCTGCGCGCTTCGAGCATCAGCTTGAAGCGGCTGACGAGGAAAGCGGAGATACTCATGGGCTCGTTCCCGTCGTCTATCAGCGCGTGAAGCGCTATTATACCGTCCCCTGCTTTTCCGTAGGTAAACATATCAAGCATATCGAATACTCTCACGTCGAGCGACGCGCGTATGCAGACGGAGATATCCTGCGCGCTGACTGTATTGCCGGGACCGACATAATCGATAAGCTTGTCGGTCTCGCTGACGAGGTTTGCCATATCGGTCCCGACGACGCGGACCAATAACTGCGCAATATCCTGCGAAAGATGCACGCCTGCTTCAGATGCGTGCTTCATGCACCATTTCGCGCACTCGAAAACCGAGAGCTTATCAAACAGGACCTCCGAATCGTTCGCTTTGGCGAATTTCAAAACAGAGCTGTTTGCAGGAAGCTTGCCCTTGAAATAGAGGATGAGAAGCGTTTCTTCCGGATGGGATGTAAACACGTCCATGTATTTCGCGGCTTCGATCCCGTCCGCAAGTTCGTTGACAACGACCGCCCTTTTATCCGAAAAAAGAGGAAGCGTTTCACAGTTTTCGGAGAGCTCCTGGGGCGTCGGCTTATTGAGTACGCAAAAATTAAACGGTCTCAGATCCTCGGGTATTTCGCTTTCGAGGACCTTCAGCGCCTGTGCTTTGACGTATTCCTCTTCTCCGTGGAACAGTAAAGTCCCGGAGGGGATCCCGCTTTTCATTAATTTGAAGAAATCGCTGTGGTTCATGCTTTGATTATATCCGCAAATAAGCTTGCTGTAAATATCAAAAGTGTGCAAACAGAGAATTTTAGCCTTTGCTTAAGCGGTCTCAGCACGTAGGCGGAGATTGTAAACATCAGTATGAGCATGAGAACGCAGGTAAGCGTCGAAGGCGGCGTCACTTCAAGTTCAGAATACGGCAGAGCCCGGATCGTTTGCAAAAGCCAAACGGCGGTGTTGATCATCTTATCGGGAAGAAAAGCGATAACGGCTCCTGCGGAGGGTATCGCAGCCCCGACGACAAGCGCGGTAAAGCTCAGGATTATTATCAATGAAAAAATAGGTACAGCAAACAGATTCGATATCAACCCGTAAGTCGGGAAGGTGCTGAAATAATGCGCGGAGATCATCGAAGTTGCCGCAGTCGCTCCAAGCGTTATAAGCGCGGAGCCGAGAAGCTTACCCAATATGCCGCGCTTTTTCACCGCTCCGGGACTCAAAAGCATGAATATCCCGAAGCAGGCGGCGAATGACAAGCGGAAGCCTACCGACCAAAGCTTGTATGGCGAGACGAAAAGTATCACCATCGCCGCAAGCGAAAGCGATGATAAAGAGTCGCGCTTTTCCTCTGCGGCCTCTGCGAGGAGCGCCGAGATACACATTATGGACGCCCTTACAAGCGAGGGCGCAAAAGCCGTCATGGCGCAGTAAACTAAAAGGAATGCGCTTATTACGGTAAGGCGCAGTATCGGGTAGCGCTTCGGAAGAATAAAGAACAGAGCGGCGGTCAACACGCCGACATGGAGACCGGAAATTGTGAGCAAATGCATCGCCCCGGATTCGCGGAAGCTGTCGATGTCCGATTCGTCAACGCCCGATCTGTCGCCGATAAGGAAAGCCTTGACGATAGGCGCGTTCTCCGGGAATAAAAGATCGATCCTTTCCGAAAGAAAACGCTTTATCGAATCGAGTTTCCTTGTTACGGGGAGCCCGTTTTCCGAAACGATTTCATAATCGGCGCATTCCGCTTTGACGGAGATCCCCGAAGCAAGCAGAGTCAATCGTTCGTCGTAACTGCCGAATGCGGCGGCGGGGAGTTTGGCTTCACAGGTGGTCCTTATCCTGTCGCCTATCTTCGGAACGGAGACGTTATCTCCGCTTATCTTGAGCCTTAAGTTATAGCGAAGCTTTGAACCTCCGAGAACTGCGTCGGTCAGGACCACTGTGTCGGATTTCGTTTCGGATATCTCTTTAACGGCGCCGCTCAATTCGTATTCCCCGGGAGTTATAACGTCGGGCACGGCGAAAGGCATCCTTATAAAAGCAAGGACAAACGCTCCGATGAGTACGCAAAGCATGCGCTGACGGTGCTTCGAAAAGACGAAGAAGAGAATGACCGAAACAACGGCGACAAGGGATAAAACAATAACGAACCACGCCGTTTTCAGACCGAGATCAAAGATCGTCGAGAAAACGGCGAGTCCCATAATAAACCCGACCGCGGCAAAAAACAGCGGTCGATAATTGACTATTCTTTTCGGACTGTCGGGATCAAACACGCATTACAGCCATAGCCTCGATCTCAACAAGACCGCCGGCGGGAAGCGCAGCGACCTCGACGCAGGAACGCGCGGGATGGGGCTTGGGTATCAGCATGCCGTAAAGCTTGTTCACCTGAGGGAAATCGGACATATTCTTGACGAAGACGGTCGTCTTTACAAGGCAATCGAGCCCGGAGCCCGCCTCTTCAAGCACTGCCTTAAGATTGTTCAGCGCCTGGATCGCCTGCGCCTCTACGCCTTCGGCAAGCTTGCCGGTCTCCGGATTGATGCCGAGCTGACCGGAGGTGAAAATCATTTTGCCGACCATAACGGCATGGCAGTAGGGACCGATCGCTTCGGGCGCGTTCTTGGCGTTGAAATTGGTTTTAAGCATTTGTAATGTCCTCCTTGGATCTTATTATGCAGGGATCGTTTTTTTCAAAGGTGTCTATTATACAGTTATTCCAGAGTATCAGCGCGTTTTCGCCGGTATCGGAATAGTATCGCTTGCGAAGTCCCGCGTAGGCGAAATCGAGGGATGCGTAAAGCCTTTGGGCGTTATGATTGTTTTCCCTGACTTCAAGCGTCATGCGCTCTCCCCCGCGTCTTAACGCTTCCTTCATCAAATGGATTATAAGCGCTCTCGCGACGCCGCGTTTCCTTTGCTCGGGATCGACGGCGATATTCGTCATATGCGCTTCGTCAAACATTATCCATTCGCCCGCGTAACCTATCACTTCCCCGTCCTCTTCCGCAACGGCATAATAGGCGACGTCGTTCGAAAGCTCTCCCAAAAGAGAACGATAGCTCCACGGAGTGATAAAGCATATCGCTTCAAGCTCCGCGACCCGTTTAACGTCCTCTTCCTTCATTTTTCTGATAGTGATATCGCTCATAAATGATCCCCTGTTATTTGATCCCGTGTTCATCGGGCTTGGCAAAACAGCATGCGGCGGCGTACACCCTGGCGCAGCCGTTCTGCTTCAGCGTCTTGGCGCATTCGGATAGCGTCGAACCGGTGGTCCTGACGTCGTCTATAAGAAGTACGCTCATGCCTTTGCATTTTTCATCGGCAAGGAAGGCGTTTTTTAAATTCCGTCGTCTTCCCGCCGCCGACATCCGCGCCTGCTGTTTGGTATCGATGCGCCTTACGATCAACGATACGTCGAGTTTTTTGCCTGTTTTTTCGCAAATATGCTTTGCGATCAGCTCGCTTTGATTGAACCCGCGTTTTGCGATCCTTTTATAGTGGAGCGGCACCGGCACCACGACGTCATACTCCCAGCCGTCCGGTATCGTCAATGAGTCGGCAAGCGTCCTTGCAAGATATCTTTCCCCGCTGTATTTCAGCTTTTTTATCATACTGCCCGAAACGTCGTTATAGATATAAGCCGCGGTAAACCCATCCACATAGTCTATTTGCGGCGCGCTAACGAAGCGCTCTATACCCTCTGCACAGTCGGTGCAGAGCCCTTCCTCGTTAACGACCGCTTCTCTCCCGCAGGAGGCGCAGGTGAGCCCGCGCGGGAATACTATGCGCTTGAGCTTTTCAATGAACCGAATGGACATATCAGGCCTCTTCGGTACCGGCAAGCTGCCTTAAGAAGTATTCGAGCGCGCTGTATCGTTTTACGCCCGATACGTTTCTGACCATCGATTCCACACATTTTGCGGAGCCGACGATCACGACGCGGTTCCTTGCCCGAGTAATACCCGTATAAAGGATGTTCCTGTTCATCAGCATAGGCGGCCCGTAAACGAGCGGAAGAACGACGGTCGAAAACTCGCTTCCCTGGCTCTTGTGTATTGAGACGGCGTAAGCAAGCTCGATCTCCTCAAGCTCTGTCTGCCCGTATTCGGCAAGGCGTTCGTCGTCAAATAATATCCTTACGGGCGAAGCCACGGTGGGTCCGATCTCCATTATCGTGCCGATATCTCCGTTATAGACTCCGGCGCCGTCCTCCTGTTCCTTGCCGTACTTAACACGCTTCCACTCGAGCTTGTAATTGTTCTTGGTCTGCATAACCCTGTCGCCCACACGGAAAACGGTCTCGCCGTACCGCCTTTCCGCTTTATCGGGCGAAGGCGGGTTAAGCGTCTTCTGCAGTTCCTCGTTTAGCGAATACACGCCGAGAATGTTTGATTTCATCGGCGCGAGCACCTGGAATTCGCCCTCGCTGTTCGTCGAAGCGAATTCACGGCACAGCGAGACCACGGTGTCGCGCGCCGCCTCAACCGAGGGTCTGCTGATAAAGACGAAGTCCGATTCGTTTTTATCCACGACGGGCATCATACCGTTGTTAATACGGTGGGCGTTGATGACGATCATGCTCCTGCCCGCCTGCCTGTAAATATCGGTCAACCGTACGACGGGTACTGTCTCAGAAAGGATCACGTCCCTTAGCACGTTTCCTGCCCCGACCGAGGGCAGCTGATCGAAATCGCCTACCATAATGAGCCGCGTGCCCGGAGCGATCGCTTTAAGAAGCGCATGGAAAAGCGAGATATCGACCATGCTCATCTCGTCGATTATGACGACGTCCGCGTCGATGGGATCGGTCTCGTCCTTTGCGAATTCGTCAAGCCCGAACCCGCCGTATTCAAGCAGACGGTGTATCGTTCTCGCCTCATGACCGGTGGTGTCGCTGATCCGCTTCGCGGCGCGTCCCGTAGGCGCAGCAAGCTCAAGAGTCAGATCCATGCTGTGCATGAGCTCTATGATAAATCGCAGGATCGTCGTTTTGCCCGTGCCGGGACCGCCGGTGATTACGAGCACGCCCTCGTCAATAGCGCCCTTCACGGCGCTGCGCTGCTTTTCGGCGAGGCGTATTCCAAAGCCTTTCTCAAGCTTTTCTATGCTTCCGTCAATATCGGTTAGCGGCAGTATGTCCGCGTTGCTCATTATATCGAAAAGCCGTGTCGCGCTGTTCAGTTCAAGATAATGAAGCGACGTCAGGAAAACGAGGTCTTCCCCGTTCACCTGTTTTTCGATAAGCTCTCCGCAGATTATCATTTCTTCAAGGGCGGTCTCGACCGGAAGTATCTCAACGCCGAGGATCTCAGCGGAGTAGGAAATGAGCCTTTCCTTTGGCAGGCAGGTGTTCCCGTCCGCGCGCGCTTCGTTCAAGCAGTGCCTGAGCCCCGCTTTGATCCTGAATGGCGAATCATGCTCGAACCCTGCGTTCTGCGCGATCTTATCCGCGGTCTTGAAGCCTATGGATTCAACGTCGGCGATAAGGCGGTAGGGATTATCCTTAATAAGCTGTACGCAGCCGTCGCCGTAAAGCTTGTGGATCTTCATTGCCTGATTGACGGAAAAGCCAAGCTCCTGAAGTCCTATGAAAATATCGCGTATTGCGATCTTCTCCATATAGGAGTCGTGTATCATTTTCGATTTGACCTTGCCGATCCCGGAGATCAATTCGAGTTTTTTCGGCTCATGCTCAATGATCTCGAGAGCGTTTTCGCCGAATTTATTAACGATCGCGTTAGCCGTCGGTAGACCGATGCCCTTTATAAGCCCGCTGGAAAGAAAGCGAAGTATCGCCTCGGTGGAATCAGGCGCGACGGATTCAAATGATTTAACCGAGAATTGCTTGCCGTAGGTCTTATGGACGGTCCATTCGCCCTCAAGCTCGAGCTTCTCCCCCTCGAATGCGGAAGGCATCATTCCGACGCCTATAAAGCGCAGGTTCGTTTCGTCAATAAAATCGATGACAGTCCATCCGCTGTCACCGCGAAACTTTATGAAATTGACCGTCGCAGTTATCTTCATACACAGTAATTATACCATATCTTGTGTATTTGGCAAGAAGGAAACGGAAAATAAAGAGATTATTGGGATGTATCAGAATAATCGGATCGAATGAATAAATGTTTGGGATGGATTCTGAACCCTCGCTTCGCAGTTTCTTGTGTTTATTCAAACTTGCGTGAGCGAAGCTTTGAGAGATTTTCCTTTGGAAAATCTCGATGGTTCAGAATATGCTGCCTTCATGAATAAAGGAAAACAGTGCAGCGCACTGTTTTCCTTTATTGTGAAAGACCGCGTAAAAGTACACCATTAACAGTGAACACAAACAAGAGTCACGTATTCAACCGTGTGAGATCGACTTTGAAAAAGATTTCGTCGAAACATTCTGTGAGTTCCCAAGGAAATCCGGAAAAGTTCAAAAGATGCGATGTCGGCGGATTATGAAAACAGCTCTTTGGTATTTGAGTGATAGCACAAAATTGATCCATTGAAAAACGGGAGGGAAGCAGATACAGTTTTTGAATTAGATCAGCTTCTTCCGAATCGGTCAAAGAGACCCACTGATTCGTAACCATCGGTGCAGGGGCATTGTCAAAAAGGTCAAATCTCTCTTTGTACTTGGGATCATCTTGGAAAAATCGGTTGATTTGGCAAAGGGTTTCTTCCGGAACAGGTTTCAGCCACGCAGAATCCGTAAACTCTACGCGAAGGCTTTTTTTCATTTTAGGCGTAAAAGCCTTCTTTACGATACACCATTGACCGATCAGATCGCCTTTTTTCCACCTTGCTTTTTCACCTTCATAGTCAAACGATGCATACTTTGGATAGATTTGGATCAGCTGCCAAAACCCCGCACTATAGCCAGTATACCATTCCCCGACTTGCAAATTTTTCTGATTAACTCTGTCATTTTCCATAACCGGAACCTCTCATACCATCAACACAAGATGCCTTAATTCATTATAGCATCTTTCCCTGTTTCATTCAATAAAAAACCTCTTTTGCCTTGGTAGACAAAAGAGGTTTCTTTGATGTGTAAGAACGCGTAAAAGGACACCAAAGCATAGAAAGACCGCGTAAAAGACAGCGGATGAC
>JAEEGH010013044.1_pt1 | contig 18528 bp, 15 predicted proteins | sample 9134181 | NCBI WGS metagenome assembly JAEEGH01 (sample SAMN16246544, study PRJNA631951) | gut metagenome | biome: gut microbiome; feature: rumen; material: DP-attached | host: Bos | place: Iran: Karaj | collected 2018-10 | reverse complement strand
ACCCTGCCTCATATTTTGGGTGACCACATGATTCTACAACAGAATACGGATGCACGCCTGTGGGGTAAGGCGGCCCCTAACGCTACTGTCAAGGTGACGGTGTCTTGGAGTTCGACAGTCAGTACGGCAAAGGCTGATGCACAGGGCAATTGGAAGACAACCGTACACACGCCAAAGGCGAGCTTCGACGAACTGAGCATCACCTTCGATGATGGGGAGAAGCTTACTCTCAACGGCATCCTTTCTGGGGAAGTATGGGTAGCTGCAGGGCAGAGCAACATGGAGATGACGGTGAAAGGATATAATATGTGTCCTGTGGAGGGCTACAACGACGTGGTGGCAGATGCGATAAACAATCGGGGCATTCACCATGTGAAAATCCCAAGCGTAATTCGCCAAAAACCTCAGGATGACGCTGATTGTCATTGGGAGGTGGTAGACAATAAGACGGTACAGAATACCAGCGCCACGGGCTATTTCTTCGCACACATGGTCAATCGCACCTTGGACATCCCTGTGGGCATCATCGAAGCCAACAAAGGTGGCAGTCGCGTGGAAGGCTGGCTGAATGAGGAGAATCTGAAACGCTATACAGACGAACCTCTCGACTCTGTGGAAATACGCCAAAAATATCGTACGGACATGCACTATCCGATGATGTGGTACAATGGTACCATACATCCCGTTCTTAACTACACCGTTGGTGGCATCATCTTTTATCAGGGATGTTCCAATGTAGGCGATCCAGGCAATCGTTATAGTGAGCGTCTGGCATTGATGGTGAAGCAATGGCGTGAGGAGTTCGCTTGCGGAGAGATTCCGTTCTACTTCGTGCAGATAGCGCCATTCAACTTCTCAGAGCCTCAGAAGGACGAGAATGCACGCCTGCAGGAACAGCAGTTCCGCGCGCTGAGCCTTATCCCAAACAGCGGATTGGTATGTACCAACGATGCCGTTTATCCTTACGAGATTGCCCAGATCCACCCTACGCAGAAACGGAAGGTGGGCGAGCGTCTGGCTTACTTGGCTCTCTCGAAGACCTATGGCGTGGAGGGCTTCATCTGCGAGAGTCCTTCGTTCTCCAGCGTAGATTTCAAAGACGACAAGGCCTATGTGATTCTCGACAATGTCTTTGGTGGCCTGAATCGTGCAGATGGCATGGTGGGCTTTGAGTTGGCAGGTGAAGACCGTGTGTTTTATCCTGCTGAGGGTACCTTACCGCTCTATGGTCCTGGCAATCGCATCACCCTTACCTCTCCACAGGTGCCTCATCCTGTGGCTGTGCGCTATTGCTTCCGCAATTTCCAATTGGGCAATGTGGCCAATATGGGTGGTTTGCCTTTGTTCCCCTTCCGCAGTGACGATTGGGAATAAATGTAGTTATGATATTATTCAATCCTGAGATGGAGGGCAGAGCAGTTTTGACAATTCCTCTACAGAATTGGCTATCTGCCAACGGCTTTCCAACCGACTGCCGTCGAAGCGATACAGGGCTTGTTCATAGAAAGGGGCACGATTCTCCAAAGCAGTAATAATAAAGGCGCGCAGCTCCTCGTCGGTTTTATCCTTCAGGAGCGGGCGCTTTGCCTTGGCTATCTTCAGTCTGCGAAAGAGCACATCGACGGACACATCCAGATAGACCGTTTGTCCCTGGGTGTTCATATACGCCATATTGTCGAAGAAGCAAGGAGTACCTCCACCAACGGAGATTACCACATTGTCAAATTCTCCCACTTCGTGCAGCATCATTTGCTCCAACTGGCGAAAACCGTCTTCTCCACGCTCAGCGAAAATCTGCCCCACGCTCTTGTGGTATCTACCCTCGATGTACCAATCCAAATCGATAAAGTCCAGCCCCATCGCCTTGGCATATGCCCTGCCGAGGGTAGTCTTACCAGCCCCCATATAACCCAAAAGGAATATTCTTGTCATAACGGGCACAAAGTTAAGGAATAAATGTGTAACTTCGCAAGCGAAATGGCAAAGAAACAGAAATATTATGTAGTTTGGAGTGGTGCCACACCTGGCATCTACACCTCTTGGGAAGATTGTCAAGCGCAGGTAAAGGGCGTGGAAGGATCCGTCTATAAGAGCTTCAAGACAAAGGAGGAAGCCGAGCAGGCCTATGCCTCAGACCCAGCCTACTACATCACTCACGAACACGCCAAAACGCCTACGAGTCCACACACTAAAAAAGATCCAGAGGAACTGCCCACCTACCCTGAAGACGTTGAGGTGAACAGTCTGGCCGTGGATGCTGCTTGCAGTGGTAATCCTGGCATGATGGAATATCGTGGAGTGTATGTCGGTAACAATCAACAAATCTTCCATTTCGGTCCTGTATTTGGAACCAACAATATCGGGGAGTTTCTGGCTATCGTTCATGGATTGGCCCTTATCAAGCAGAAAGGTTGGGATTTGCCTATCTATAGCGACAGTCGCAATGCCATGCTATGGGTAAAGGCAAAGAAATGTAACACGAAACTGGAACGAAATGCACGCACAGAACCGCTTTTCCAACTGATAGAGCGGGCAGAAAAATGGTTGCGTGAGAATACCTACACCACTCCTATCATGAAGTGGCAGACGAATAAATGGGGAGAGATTCCTGCAGATTTCGGAAGGAAATAACCTTTCAGTTTCCTTTTACCACCGTCACATCAAAATATTTAGGGCGATTGGTGATATATACCTCATAGTCCTTGCCCTGCCAATGCACGTCATATATGTCTATTCGATAGCCGTCTTCATCGGGCATCTCACCACTATAGTAGTGGTGCAACTCCTCTTTGAGCGTTCTTACAGCATTAGCAAGGCTATTCAAGTTCAGTGACACGATACATTTCACCTCATCCGTGTCGCACAGATACATGTTCTGTCCCAACATGTAAGAAGGAAGTTCCTCCTGTGTGTTGCTATACCTGTGATACCCCCACATGGGCGTCAGAGCAGTGTACCCATAATCTTGCAGCACAGCAGCCTGCCTGTCTTCATCCATTTGTAGCAAGGTGCGAAGGTTTTTCCAGGAAGGTAATACTAGATGCACTCCCTCAGTTTCGGGTAGTGTTTCCAGTGTCTGCCCTTGCATGGCCACACAGCAAAGCAATCCTAAATATAGCAAAAATTGTTTCATCAATCTACGAACCAGAACAGCCTTATGCCAGCGACTGCATGTCGTTCAGTCGCTTGTAATAGCCATTCAGCTGCAGCAGTTCCTCATGCTTGCCCCGCTCTACGATCTTACCCTCATGCAGCACATAGATTTCATCCGCATTGCGGATGGTGCTCAGACGATGGGCGATAGCGATAGTCGTACGCGTCTTCATCAGGCGTTCCAACGCCTCCTGTACCAATCGCTCACTTTCTGTATCTAGCGCAGAGGTAGCCTCATCAAGTATTAGGATAGGAGGATTTTTCAAGATGGCACGGGCGATACTGATGCGTTGGCGCTGACCACCTGAAAGTTTGCCACCTCGATCACCGATATTCGTGTCATACCCCTGCTCCGTAGCCATGATGAAGTCGTGTGCATTAGCTATTTTGGCAGCCTCCACCACCTGCTCCATAGTGGCATTTTCCACACCGAAAGCAATGTTATTGAAGAACGTGTCGTTGAAGAGTATCGCCTCTTGGTTCACGTTGCCTATCATTCCACGGAGGTTGTGCAGCGTCACATCCTTCACATTTATCCCATCTATCAGGATCTCACCCTCATCTGTGTCGTGGTAGCGTGGCAGCAAGTCCACTAAGGTCGATTTGCCCGATCCGCTCTGTCCCACTAGAGCGATGGTCTTACCGCGTGGAATCTCTAGATCAATGTGGCTCAGCACCTCACGCTGTCCGTCGTAACTGAAACTCACGTCCTTATACACGATGCGGTCGTTCAGTCCCTCCAGATGCTTTGGCTGTGCAGGTTCCTTGATAGGGTTCTCTGCCAACAAGATCTTATCGATACGCTCCATACTTGCCAGACCTTTCGGGATGTTGTAACTAGCCTTTGAGAAGTTCTTCAAAGGATCTATCACACTATAGAGTATCACCATGTAGAAGATGAATGTTGGGGCATCGATGCTCGACTTATCTCCTAGTATGAGGTAGCCTCCAAACCACAAAACGATGACGATAAGCAAGGTACCTAAGAATTCACTCATAGGATGTGCTAAAGCCTGACGCACAGCCACTTTATTGTTGGCACGGCGTACATCATCGGTGATTTTCTTATAGCGATTCACCATCTTCTCCTCTGCGATAAACGCCTTGATAATGCGCAATCCGCCCAAGGTTTCTTCCAATTGTGCCATGCTGTCACTCCAGAGGTTCTGAGCATAAAGCGACTGTCTGCGCAGTTTCTTGCCAATCTTTCCCATAAGCCACGCCATGCCAGGAAGTACTAAGATGGTAAAGAGTGTGAGTTGCCAACTGGTGATAATAAGTGCCGCCAGATAGAACGTGATGAGGATGGGGTTCTTCACCAACATGTCCAAACTGCTCGTTATGCTGGTCTCTATCTCGTTCACATCGCCACTCATGCGGGCAATGATGTCACCCTTACGTTCTTCAGAGAAGAAAGCCAATGGCAAGCGGGTAACTTTCTCATACAGCTTCACACGGATATCGCGTACCACCCCTGTGCGCAGAGGCACCATCACAGCTGTAGATCCAAAGTAGCAGAGGGTCTTCAGCAGCGTCATCACTGCCAGGAAAAGTCCTAAGAACAGCAGCGTGGTAGAAGCTCCATAAGCCTCGATGAGTTGCGTGGTATAGTAGTAGAAGTTATTTACCGCCACATCCTTAATGCCAGCGCTTCCCCACTCCATGTAGTTGTAAGTCACATCGTTGGCACCCGTCTTGAACAGAATGTTCAACATCGGGATAATCAACGTGAAGGAGAATATATTGAACACGGCCGACAGGATGTTGAGCACCACTGCCCAGCACACATATTTCTTATAAGGGGCGATGAATCGCCTCAGCACTGCGATAAAATCTCTCATTACACTATACTATTGCGTTAACGCTCCGACAAAGGTAATGATTATTTCCTAAGATTGGTAACATTCCCCCACTTTTCCACTTTCTTGTAGGGATGAGAGACCTATTAACTGTTAAGGATCTAGTAATAGAGGGACCAACAATGATATAATAATTGAAGCACCACTACAGAGCGCTCTCTGAATGGTGCTTCTCTCTTGACTTTAAATTTCGCAAACTTCAGTCAATAATATTAATGGTAGATATCCACAGGGTAGCTTCACTGTTGCCTGTGCATCATTCTTTTTTTCTATGCGTAGGAACAATATGTCCATAACTATGGACATTTATGTTCACAATTAGGAACATTAATAATTACAATTGCTAACATTAATTGTAACAATTACTAGCATTAATGATAGCACCCAAAAAACCTACGGCTAGGTTACGGCAAACTCCCTCGTTGGTTACGGCAACGGGCATGTTTGCTTGCCACAAACCTATTGTATATATCCTCATTCTATGTTTTACCTTCACCTTTCACCTTTGGCGAGTTAAGGCATATAAATCATATAGTTACTGCGGTGAAGGTGTAGCCTTTCACCTTCACCTTACCTTCACCTTCCTTCCACCCCAAAGGGTGAAGGTTGGTGAAAGTAGGGTGAAAGTCCGCACTTTTACATTCACCCACTTAACTTACTTGTACTCAGCCAGATGAGCCAAGTAGGTGAAGGGTGAAGGTAAAAACACTTCTCCACTTTCAAATTATCTCTTTTAAAAGCAAGCGGGGGACTTCACAGCTGCCGCTTGCTGCGCATTAATAACATCGTTGTCATGATGTTGTTATATTTTTTAGTTTTCTTCTTTATGTCATTTTTTACCTTTTCAATTTATAGAGGTAAATGACACTACCAATGGTTGCTTGTCCAACTTTTTCGTTTATCACGCTCAAAACTTGGAAAATGATTAAGAATGACCTGTAACAGAGAATATTGCAGATGAAGGTACAGCCAAGGTTGAATAGCTACTCCCATCAAGTGTAAAACTCTTTCCATCATAGATAATCTGATCACCTTTTGTTAAAGATCCACTTCCAGCATTGCCACTCTGCCTACTATCATACCATTGATATTCTGGATAATATGTACATATCACAGTATTTCCAGCAGAATTTTGAGTATCTTGAACAAGATCTAATATATTTTTGCCTGCTTCGAATCCTGAAGGTGCCTGAAGAAAATAACCAGTTCTTGAACCATCTTCTGTTTGAGCAGATTCTAAATTAGAACCTGTTGCCTCCCTTATGCACCAGCCAATCCTATAATCTCCAGGAGGTAATGTACTTACCTGCTCATAACATGCATTCACATACTCCTGCGGAGCAAACTCCTGCACCTGCACATCTGGGCAAACCCAATTTTCTTTCATTGTTTTCATAATCTTTGTATTTAAATTGTTATTTTTTAATTTCTTTCAAAAGCCCTATAGAGGCGAAGCGTGCCACATATTCACGAAGCTGAAAGTCTAGTAAATGGTGCTCGTCATTGAATCGCTCTTGAGCAGCATCGAGCACCTCACGAAGGGATCGAGGCTCCTGAAACTGCTCCCAGATGTAATGGCCCGTACGATTAAGCGACACCATACCATTGAGCATCTGTGCCATCTCACCCGTAGGTACAGCCATGTACTCATCTGCTACTTGGGTAATCACAAAATCAGGATTGGACTGATAGACACGCGCAGCTTCCTGCTCCTTGCAGCGCTGCAACACCTCTGCCAACTCCGCTTCATTTAGTGTAGCAAGATCCTCTACCTTGATTCCAGGAACCAAAGGGACGAAGTGACTTATCGGCTTATGAAAAACTTGCTTCATTATTCTCTATTGCCAATATAATTACAATAAAAAACCTGCTATTATCCATCATATAAAAAAGCACGATAGTAAGCATTAACTATTTTACCGCTACAAAGGTCGGTAAGAATCGTTATTCAACAAAGGTCAAAATCTTGACTATGTTTTTCTATTTCTTGAAAATTGAGGGTATATGCATTTAAAAACTGAAAATATTCCAATATATTTGTGAAAAATTTTATGGCGCATCTAGTATAACAATGGAGGATATAGTATACACCTTACCTATAATTTGGTTTGAAAAGACTTGTGGTATAGCCAAAGACGCAAATTTCGAACATCCTATCTATAGAAATTATCCAACAAAATATATAGCTTTTTCTCTATGTACTAGTGGAAGTTTCAAAATGTACTGTAATAAAAAGGAAATCATTCTCTCAAAAAATGAATTACTCGTAATCCTTGATCATGAGATAATTGATTACTATAATGAGCACAGCCCAGATTTCAATCGCTATTTTCTTATAGTTTCTTATGATTTCCTCAAGTCTCTGTCGCACAGTGATACAATGAATCAAGGCCTGTTTTTCAAGAACTATAACCTATTAGAATTGACGGATGAAGAGATGGAGTATATGGTAGATCTGTTTAGGATGGTTAAGAAAACCATAGAATATAAGGCCAATGAAGGGAGGAAGGAAAATATGCTCAAAACCCTGTTTAATCTATTAAGAGAAATAATAGAATATACAAATAGTTACCAGAATAGAGTAAACAATAATATAGATTCCAGAATGTTAATGATAGTTACAAACTTCGGCTTACTGTTGGAAACTTACCATAATCAGTCCAGAGAGGTTTCCTTCTATGCAGACAAGTTGTGTGTTTCGACAAATTATCTTTACAAGGTCACAAAGACAGTCCTTAATGTTTCGCCTAAAGACTTTATCAACAATCGTATCATTCTACAAGCCAAATACTTGCTCGATACGAAAAAAGAAAAGAATGTTCAGGAGATCGCCATAGAATTGGGCTTCCAAAGCCAGTCGTTCTTTGGAAAGTTCTTTAAGCAGCAAACAGGCATGTCGCCATCGGATTATCGTTTATTCTCTAATCAGAATAATGAATTTACCCCCCCGCAAATAAATAAACCATTTGTATATCAGACATATACTAACCGAATAAGGAGAAGTAAATTCTTTATATATTAAAATGGTATAGGAAAAAGAGATGGGATGCCAAACTGACACCCCATCATTTCATTTCAGAATTGCTTCACGAGCCAATCCTAATCATATTTCATGAAAGACATAAGAGTATTATTGGATGGTTTGTAAGACCATAAAAAACAGCTGTCCACTGTCCACAACTGTCCACATTATTTATATTTAGTGTAAACGTGAATCTAAAGAATAAAACAATTTGCTAGTAGGTCATTCTTAAGAAATACACCCGAGGAATTATTATTTTTCCTAGTGAGGGAGTTTTTCTTTCCTCACGAGGAAGTTTAAATTTACACGTTTAGATATTCATCAGAAAGATAAAGGCTATTATCAAAAAATAGAACAATTCAGATAAGCTGTATATTTTAGTAGAAATGTAAAAATGTGGACAGTTGTGGACAGTGGACAGTCGTTTTATCCCTTTAGTTGAGCTCTTTGACATCATTGTAATTATGTAAACTTCCCCTACAAATCTTTGAGGACAAAGTTAAGAAAGGTAAAGACGCATAAATATTCATTTTTTACACATTTGTTTTGTTTCTTCAAACTGCATTTACTATTTTTGCTGAAGATAACACCAAATAGTTTTTTTGATTTATCATACCATGAAACGAATCATTGAATGTGTTCCGAATTTCAGTGAAGGACGAAATAAACAAGTCATTAACCAGATCGTATCGTCTATTGCTGCTACTGATGTTGGAGATGAAAAAGTAAAAGTTTTGGATGTAGATCCAGGCGAAGCCACCAACCGCACCGTTGTTACCTTTACAGGAAGCCCTGAAGCGGTCTGTGAAGCGGCATTTCAAGGTGTAAAAGTTGCCAGCGAACTAATTGATATGCGCAAACATCACGGAGCGCATCCTCGTTCAGGGGCTACCGATGTGCTTCCCCTCATTCCTATTTCAAATATTACACTCGAAGAATGTGCCGAACTGGCTCGGGTGTTAGCCAAGCGCATCTACGAAGAATTGGGTATTGCCTGCTACTGCTATGAGGCTGCTGCGTATAAGCCTGAACGAAAAAATCTGGCCGTTTGCCGAGAAGGTGAATACGAGGCTCTTCCGAAGAAGATTTCCGACCCTGAGCTTAAGCCAGATTTCGGACCATCAAAATATACGGAGAGAATAGCCTTTAGCGGTGCTTCAAACGTTGGTGCCCGAAATTTCCTTATTGCTGTGAATTTCAATCTCAATACCACTTCCACTAGGCGCGCCATGGCTGTAGCCTTTGACGTACGCGAGAAAGGTAGAAAGGCTCGCGAGGGTGGTTCTCTCACAGGTAAAGTATTGAAAGATGAACAGGGCAACGATATTTGGATTCCTGGTACGCTGAAGGGTTGCAAGGCGATAGGATGGTATATTGACGAATACGGCATTGCGCAGGTGTCTATGAATATCACCGACATTCATCAGACTCCTCTTCATATGGCTTTCGAAGAAGTGTGTCGCGCTGCACAAGCTCGTGGACTGAGAGTGACTGGTACCGAAATAGTGGGACTTGTTCCGAAAGAAGTGCTCATTGATGCTGGAAAATACTTCCTCACAAAGCAGCAACGCTCTTTGGGAATCAGCGAAGAGCAGATTATCCACATCGCCATCAAGTCGATGGGACTCGACGATTTAAAGCCTTTCGACCCTCGACAAAAGGTCATTGAATATCTTATGGAGGACGAGAAAAAGGAAGCTGAGCGTGAAAAACTCATAAGGATGACGCTGAAAGACTTCGCTTTTGAGACAGCTTCTGAGTCTCCTGCACCTGGAGGTGGCTCTATTTCTGCTTACATGGGTGCCTTGGCTGCTGCTCTTGGGACGATGGTGGCAAATCTCTCTGCTCATAAACGCGGCTGGGACAGCCAATGGAAGAGCTATTCTGATGTAGCCGAGGAAGGGCAAAAGGTAATGAAGGAACTAATCTCTCTTGTTGATGAAGACACGGCAGCGTTCAACAGGATTATGGAAGTGTTCTCTATGCCCAAGAATACTGTTGAAGAGAAAGCCGCACGTGCAGCCTGTCTGGAGTCTGCCACTCTTTATGCCACTGAAGTTCCTCTACGAACCATGAAGGCGGCTTCGAAAGCCCTACCTATCCTGTACAAGATGGCGGAGACAGGTAACCCAGCTTCTGCTTCCGATGCAGGTGTAGGCGCATTGGCTGCAGTGGCAGCTATCCGCGGAGCTGACCTGAATGTCAGAATCAATGCTGCTGGACTGAAGGATCGGGAAACGGCCAAAAGTCTTGTTTCCGAAGCAAGCATCCTCGTCCATGAAGCTATGGAAAAAGAGAAAGAAATACTTTCTTTGGTAAATAAAAATATTGACAAAGAATAAAAGACATATAGCTACCTTATCATGAAAACATTTCAAGAAGAAATCCTTCAAGGAATTCCCGATGAACTCCCCCAGCCAAAGCCTTTTGATCCAGCCATAAACCACGCACCTAAGCGAAAGGACATCCTGACCAAAGAAGAAAAGGTTCTGGCACTTAAAAACGCCCTCCGCTATTTCTCTGCCAAACATCACGCCACACTGGCACCTGAGTTTGCGAAAGAACTTCACGATTATGGGCGCATCTATATGTATAGGTTCCGTCCTGAAAACGAGATCTTTGCCCGTCCAATCGATGAATATCCCTCCCGCTCACGTCAGGCGGCAGCCATTATGGCGATGATACAAAACAATCTCGACCCACGTGTAGCACAGCATCCCCACGAACTTATCATTTATGGAGGAAATGGTGCCATTTTCCAGAACTGGGCACAGTACAGGCTGACAATGAAATACCTTGCCAACATGACTGACGAGCAAACGCTGGTTATGTATAGCGGCTTGCCTCTGGGACTTTTCCCCAGCCATAAAGATGCCCCGAGGGTGGTGGTGACCAACGGAATGGTAATTCCCAACTATTCCAGCAAAGACCATTGGGAACGTTTTAATGCGCTTGGTGTCTCCCAGTACGGGCAGATGACTGCAGGTTCATATATGTATATAGGACCACAAGGCATTGTACACGGAACTACTATTACCGTGATGAATGCCGCTCGCCGACAACTACGGAAACGTGGCATCTCTGGCACACAGGAGAACATGCACGGGATACTGTTTGTTACAGCTGGACTTGGTGGAATGTCGGGCGCGCAGCCAAAAGCTGGAAACATCGCCGGAATAGTTAGCGTAACAGCAGAAATCAATCCGATGGCAGCTGAAAAACGCTACACGCAAGGATGGGTGGACGAACTGCACTACAATCTTGACAAACTTATCCCCCGTATCCGTCAGGCAGTTGAGAAGAAAGAAACCATATCGCTCGCCTACGTAGGCAACGTAGTGGACCTCTGGGAGCGTCTAGCCCTTGAGGATATACGCGTAGATATAGGTTCTGACCAAACGTCACTGCATAATCCTTGGGCAGGAGGCTACTACCCCGTAGGGTACACCTTTGAAGAGTCTAAAAAGATGATGGCAGATGCACCCGAACGCTTCCGTGAAGCCGTGCAGGCCTCTTTACGGCGACAAGTTGCAGCTATCAACCGCCTGTCGGAAAAGGGAATGTATTTCTTCGACTATGGTAATGCTTTCCTACTGGAAAGTTCTCGTGCAGGTGCCGATGTTCAGAAAGGTGATGGATCTTTCCGCTATCCATCGTACGTTCAAGACATCATGGGACCACTCTATTTCGATTACGGATTCGGACCCTTCCGCTGGGTATGTATGTCGGAAGACCCTGCCGATTTGGAGAAGACCGACCAACTTGCAGTCGATGTTCTGAACAAGCTGGCAACTGATGCACCGGAAGAGATTGTTGGACAGCTTCGCGACAATATTCACTGGATAGAAGAGGCAGGTCGGAACAAGCTGGTGGTTGGCTCACAGGCACGTATTCTTTATGCCGATTGCGAGGGACGAACAAAGATTGCCTTGGCTTTCAACGAAGCCATCCGCAAGGGAGACATCAAGGGTCCTGTGGTTCTGGGCAGAGACCATCATGATGTGTCGGGCACTGACTCTCCTTTCAGGGAAACGTCCAATATCTACGATGGCTCGCAATTTACGGCAGACATGGCCATACAGAACGTTATCGGTGATGCTTTCCGAGGTGCCACATGGGTGTCGATCCACAACGGCGGAGGCGTAGGTTGGGGCGAAGTAATCAACGGAGGCTTCGGCATGGTAATAGATGGCTCAGACGATGCTGACCGACGCATCCGTCAGATGCTGTTCTGGGATGTCAATAACGGAATCGCTCGCCGTAGCTGGGCACGCAACTCGGGAGCACGTCATGCGATTGAACGCGAAATGGCACGCACCCAAGACTTGCAGGTAACTCTACCCGAGATAGCGGAAGACAGTCTCGTACGCCAAGCACTCGAAAGCATCTGACAAAAAGAGGCTGCTATTTATACTTAACTATAAAAATCTAATGTTTGAAAAAAATGGCACATATCATTTCACCCGCTCAAATAACAATTGAAAGAATCAAAGAAATCCTCGACAACCATGAAAAACTCACCTTGGGTATCGAGGCTGTAGAAGCCATAAAGAAATGCCGCAACTACTTGGACAGCAAAATGCAAAATATCAACTGCCCTGTGTATGGCATTACCACCGGATTCGGCTCACTCTATAATATAACCATTCCAGAGGAAGATCTGTCGCAGTTGCAGTACAACCTGGTGGTTTCACACGCCTGTGGTATGGGCGAGACAGTCAGCCCAGACATTGTCCGTATTATGCTGCTGCTCAAGGTGCAGTCGCTCTCGTACGGACACTCTGGTTCGCAGCTTATCACTGTACAGCGTCTGGTTGATATGTTTAACAACGATATTATCCCTGTCATCTATCGGCAAGGTTCGCTAGGAGCTTCAGGCGATTTAGCTCCACTCGCCCACATGTCGTTGCCTCTGATAGGCTTAGGCGAGGTGTGGTATAAAGGGCAGCGTCGTACAAGTGCCGAAGTGTGGGCCGAGAAGGGCTGGGAACCCATCCGTCTGCAGTCGAAAGAAGGATTGGCCTTGCTCAACGGCACCCAGTTCATGAGTGCCCACGCCGTATGGTCCATCATCCAAAGCGAGCGCCTCTCTGCCTGGGCCGACATTATTGGAGCCATTTCCCTCGATGCCTACGATGGTCGCATCGAGCCTTTCTATCCACAGACACATCGCTTGCGCCGACAGAAAGGACAGCTTGTCACAGCCGCGCGCTTTCTGGAACTACTTGAAGGGAGCGAGCTTATCAATCGTCCCAAAGAGCATATCCAAGACCCCTACTCCTTCCGATGCATCCCACAGGTTCATGGCGCAGTAAAGGACAATATCGCCTATGTACGTGAAGTCATTGAAAACGAGATAAACAGTGCCACTGACAATCCGAATATCTTCCCTGACGAGGACATGATTATTTCTGCTGGAAACTTTCACGGGGAGCCCATAGCCATTCCTATGGATACGCTAGCCATAGCTATGTCTGAACTGGCTAATATTTCGGAACGCCGCACTTTCAGACTTATCTCAGGACAACGTGAACTTCCGAGATTCCTTGTGGCAAACCCAGGATTGAACAGTGGCTTTATGATTCCACAATACACTGCCGCGTCCATCGTCAGTCAGAACAAAGGCTACTGTTGGCCTGCTTCGTGCGACTCCATTCCTTCGTCGCAAGGCCAGGAAGACCATGTCAGCATGGGGGCAAATTCCGCTACCAAATTAGTTCATATTATCAATAATGTTGAAACGGTACTCGGCATCGAACTTTTCAATGCTGCCCAAGCTCTTGATTTCCGCCGTCCTGCACGTACCTCCGAACGACTCGAGCAACTTATCAGCGACTATCGAAAGCAGGTTCCATTCATCGAAAACGATGTCTACATGCATCCATATATCAAAGCTTCAAAGTTGTTCCTCCGCAACGAACAATATATATAATCCGCCACTGATATGAAACGCACCCTCATTACCCATATTTCGCAACTCACAGGCATTGTTTCTCAAGGGGTTCGGCTTAAGGCTGGCTCCGAGATGGACGTTGTTGAAAGCATATCCGATGCTTGGCTTCTCATTGAAGGTGAGCACATTGCCGATTTCGGCTCTTCTCAATCGCTACCCTTTCAGGAAAGCATGGACGATATGCAGGTCATAGACGCTCAAGGAGGAATGGTAATGCCTTCGTTTTGCGACTCACACACCCACATTGTTTGGGCAGGGCAGCGTGACAGCGAGTTTATCGACAAGATTAATGGACTTACCTACGAACAAATCGCAGCACGTGGAGGAGGCATTTTGAATTCTTCGGATCTCTTACATCATACGTCCGAGGACGAACTTTACCGTCAAAGCAAGGTCCGTCTTGACGAAATGATTGAGAAGGGCACAGGGGCTGTGGAAATCAAAAGCGGTTACGGTCTCAACCTTGATGACGAACTGAAGATGCTTCGTGTCATCCGCCGACTACGCGAAGAGAGCCCCGCTCTGATCCGTGCCACCTTTCTCGGAGCTCATGCCGTGGGACGAGGCTATTCCCACGAAGCTTACGTCGATGCCGTTTGCCAACAGATGATTCCAGCTGTTGCCGAATCTAAATTAGCTGATTTCATCGATGTTTTTTGCGATGAAGGTTTCTTTAACGTCAGCGACACAGAGCGCATCCTTTCGGCTGGAGAGCGAGTCGGCCTTATCCCCAAGATTCACGCTAACGAACTAGCTGTCAGCGGAGGCGTTCAGATAGGTGTCAGTCATTACGCACTTTCTGTCGATCACCTCGAACGTACAGGTGATTCCGAAATGGAAGCCCTACGTGGAAGCAGCACTATGCCAACCATGCTGCCTGGCTCTTCGTTCTTCCTCGGGCTTCCTTATGGACAGGCACGACGTTTCATCGAAGCAGGATTACCTTTAGCGCTTGCCAGCGACTACAATCCAGGCTCTTCACCTTCAGGCGACATGCGTTTTGTCATGGCATTGGGATGTATCCAAATGAAACTCTCGGCGGAACGTGCCTTTAATGCCTGCACACTCAACGCAGCCTACGCCATGGGAGTTTCTGACAAAGTTGGCTCAATCACCCGCGGAAAACTGGCCAACCTCATCATTACCAAACCGAATTTTACACTTACACTTTTGCCCTACCTGTATCAAACACCTTTCATCGCCCGCCATATATTGCGGGGTAATGTACCTTAACAATTAGAATTGCTTCACGAGCCAATCCATTGGTGCACCTTCGGAGTAATCATCCAAGAGAGGTACCCAACTGAAGTGGGCCATCATAGGAGCAACCCCCCAATGGATAAGGTCATCGTCAGAGAGGATGCGCATCTTATCCTGTGTGGCACCAAGACGCTTGCGAGCTTCTGTATATGCATAGGTACTGGCCACCTTACAAGTACGATCAGTTTCGGAATGCACGAAATACATAGGCAGGTTCACGAAAGCCTCGATGTTCATCGGGCTCAGCACCATATCAGTACCATTCCACTTGTAAACCACATCGCTCTTCCAAGCCTTCTCCACATCGTCAGTATATTGACCAGGATACTTCTCATCTACACGATGAATAGGAACTATGGGGTCCATAGAGCAGCAAGGGATAGCAGCCTTGAAACGCTCAGGGAACTGCATCATGAAACGCATGGTACAACCACCTCCAGAGGAAGCTCCTGCACAGAAAAGCTTACTGCCATCGACTTTACCCTCAGCAATCAGTTGGTCGATAAATGCCATCTGGAGGGCATTGTTACGATCGATCAATTCTACTTTTTCTGGGAAGAGTGAAGCGCTATAAGAATAGTTAGGATTGGCAAGTGCAAAGACCAAAGTAGCGCAAGGAATGCCTTCAGTAGGAAGAGAAACCAAGCAACGATTGGCTGTAGCTACAACCATCATATCTCTGTCGTACTCACCTCCACCAATTTGCCACACTAGAAGTGGTACATTAGGAATCTCTTTCCCATTTTTGTCTTTAGGAAGATAGAGCATGTACTCACGCGTGATTCCTGCATAGGTGAAACTGCCCTTGATGCAATCGTCGAGCACAGCAATGTGTTCTTCGCTAACCTTATCAGGGGTCACGTTCAAACCCGAATCGATTAAACAGTTCAATTGCCAAGGCTGAGGGGCAGCACCTCTCTCGCGCTTACCATTCTTATTAAAAGGTGTGGCTTCGATACGAAGCACATTTTTATTGCGAGAAACCACAATACCATCATCCTCATAAGGTTCGGAGAGTTGTACTGTGGCGGCATCAATCATTGCTCCAGGCGTATTGTTCACAAGATCGAAATCAGCAGCAGTCAGTCCCTTAATAGAGCGAGGATTAGACACGGTGATCTCAATGGCATTCACTTCAAGACCATAATCGCCTACAATGGTGAAGAGATCAACCTTTTCCACTTCGGCTGCTGGCCTAGGACCGCAAGAAGCAACAAGCAAGGCAGTCCCGATAATCATAAGTTTACGCATAATATTATATTTAGGTTTTAATATTTTCCATCAATCAAATCATGTTGACGACTACGATAGCCTTTAATAAGGTTAAGGCAAGTTTCCACATCAAAGCCACGAGCACGGGCATATTCTTCAGCCAACCAGCGATGCATCTCAGGGGTAGCAGGTAATCGTTCCAAATTCTTACACCCACGCTTTTGGTCAATCTTTCCACGATACATACGATTCAGATCCACCAACTCCAAGCGCACTTCTCCACCTTCTTCCTTGAAGAGGATGTTGCCACGACTGTAATCTTTAAGGGCAATACCATGATTGTGAAGAAGAGCCGTCAGCTTACCAACTTCACGCACAACCTGCTCCTTACAAGAAAAATCCTGAAAAAAAAGATCTTTCCAAGTATAAGGGCAGTGGGACATCGCAGTAATTAGGAAGCTTTTATCAAAGAGTAAGCCTGCACGTACCTCCACATAACCAATGGGTAGCGGATTTGACACTCCTATCTGCAACAATTCCAATCCGTTATAATAGGCCCTCTTTGCCTTAGAAGCACGCAAAGTGCCATACACAATGCGATTAAGAAGATGTGGCCTGCGGAACGATTTCACCACATAGCTGCAGCCTTGATACTCCATGCGTCGCAATTCATTCCTACCTTTATAAATAACATCCCCCTCACCACGCTCGAAACGCAGGGGAATGGAGGCAACGAACGTCTTGAGTTCAGGATGCTTGGGATGAACCTCCATGCGATGATATTGCATACGATCAGGCATACAGTTTCAGATTTTATCAAGTCCTTTTGTAAACTTGAGCCAGTAATATTTCAAAGGATTCTTGTATTTCAGTTGCTTCCATGGGCGACTGCTATGCGGACGATGTAGTACAGGCAAGTTGGTAAACACATAGTTGTAAAACCCATGGTTCAGTGCCTCGTGTGAAATGGTAACATCAAACCAGTTCTTTTCGGGATTCAGTTCCTTGAAACTGAAAGCCTTGAGGAAATCAGTGGTAAGCAGAGAGCAGCAGAAACTACAATGCTTACTGGTCTTGATGACCAAGTTTTCCTGTCCACGCAAATGCTCGTAAGGATAATTGATGGTTCCGGCCTCATCTACAGTAACAGCTGCAGCGATGCCACAACACTTCTGTTCCTTGGCACCTTCATAAAGTCGCTGAAGCGTATTTTTCTCAACAACTACATCACTTTCCACAATCAACAAGCCTGCCTCTTCAGCGATAGCACGTGCTTGGGCAGTCTGTAAGGTGAGTAGGTAGTTGGGAGAAGGATGGCTGGTGAGATCTGACAAGTTGACCAGCGTGAAACCATACTGACGGGTAGCTTCCTCCAGTCGTGCGGTATTCTCACGGGTGGAAAAGTCATTATATATAAAATATGTATAGGGCACACTCAAAGTAGAGCCTGCCACAGCTTCTATCGTCTTCAGAGTAAGCTCGATAGAATCTTTCACAGGAGTAATGATATGCAGCTTTTTCATTGTGCCGCAAAGGTAAGAAAAATCTTCGGCTTATTCAAGCAAAAGTCGTTCGATTACCTTTGGATAATACTCATATTCCAAAGCATGCACTCTGTTGGCCAAGGTAACAAAAGTATCATCGGGCTTCACTTCACAGCGATATTGAACGATAATCTGTCCCTCATCGTAATGCTCATTCGTGTAATGAATGGTGATACCACTCTCCGTATCGCCCGAATCCAGCACTGCTTGGTGCACCTTATCACCATACATACCTTTCCCGCCATACTTCGGGAGCAAAGAAGGATGGATATTGACCATCTTATTGGGATAAGCCTTTAGAATATTGTCGGGTATGCGCGCCAAAAAGCCCGCAAGTACAATAAAATCTATCTTCTCTTCCTTCAACAATGCCAGAAGTGTACTACCCTCTGCCCAAAACTCCTTGGAAAAATAAGCGCACTTCACGCCTAACTTCCTAGCTCTCTCCAAGGCGAATGCCTTCTGAGAATTAGTAAGAACCAGTTTCACGCAGATATGTTCATTTTCATAAAAATGCTGAATAAT
>JAEEGH010013043.1_pt1 | contig 18530 bp, 19 predicted proteins | sample 9134181 | NCBI WGS metagenome assembly JAEEGH01 (sample SAMN16246544, study PRJNA631951) | gut metagenome | biome: gut microbiome; feature: rumen; material: DP-attached | host: Bos | place: Iran: Karaj | collected 2018-10 | reverse complement strand
GCGCTCCTCCTGTTACGGAAAGTATGCAAGCCACCGAACCCTCACCGCCGTCGGAGATTGGAAAAGCAACGGCCTCGAAGCCCGCTTTTTCAGCGCTTTTCTTTATTATTTTCGCGGCCTCTTCCGATGTGAGGCTCCCCTTAAAACTGTCAGGGATTATGATAACTTTTTTCTTCATGCACCGCCCCGTTCCGCTGGCCCGAATGCCTGCGTTCTGTCAATGCCTTACCGCAGCAAGCACTATCCCCGATATCACTACAGCTGCGCAAAAAAGCTTGTAACCGGTATTTTTTTCTTTGAACACTATACGCCCGCCGATTATCGTGACCACACAGCACACCTGCTTAAGTAGCGTCATCACCGTCACCTTGGATGCAGGATCGCCGTTTGCGATAAAAAGGCACCTGTCGGCTATTATAAAAAGTATCGCGATTAGCCAGACATATGGATTTTTCCACACTCCGGCGGTAATCTTTGTTTTTGTGAAAATAACGTAAAGCCCGTAATAGACCACCATGAACAGCATATACCAGAACTGCAGCTGTCCGTCACCGATCTTTCCGGTGCTCATTATCATTTTGTCGAGCATTCCTGAGACCGCATTCAGAAACGTGGAAACAAACGCAAGTATGACAGTGATGCTTCCAGTCGTGAACAGAGCTTTGCGTGCGCTGTCTTGCGTTTTTGGCCTGTCGCCGGTGTTAACGCCTATCCTGTCGGGCTTAAATCTCAAAAGCATGAGTCCGGCCATAACGAGCACCATCCCGAAGATCTGGAATATCCCAAGGCTTTCTTTAAGCACCGTCACGCCCAGCACCATCGCAAATATCATCCTCGAAAGGTCAAGCACTCCGTAAAGGCTCACGGGCATTTTTTCTATAGCATGAAAACTGCATAAAAAAGCAATAAAAATGATAAACGATTTGAAAGCGACCATGAGCATGATGTTTAACGGCACTCCGCCTGCTCTCGGTATCTCCGGCAGCACAAAAGCAAACGCCAGCAGTGTGTAGACAAAGAGCACCTCCGTCACTCCGTTTTTGGTCAGCGCCTTTTTCTTCGCAATGTCACGCACGCCTTTAAGTATGCCGTATATCAAAACAAGTACTATCCACATATCGCATTTCCGATCTTTGTTTTTCTTTCCTAAAAGCTTATCATTTACAAGTATAATCAAAGTGAAAAAAAATACAAGTGCGCCGTTTTCCTTTACAAAACAGGCTCTTCCATGCTATAATCCTCGCTCGGCACACTCTTTTTTCAATCAGAACAGAGGACATCATGAACAGATATTTCGGAGACAGAGAATTTTATAAAAAAGTGTTCCTGCTTGCGGTTCCGATCATAATCCAGAACATGATCACAAACTTTGTGGGACTTCTTGACAACATAATGGTCGGCGCTATTGGCACGGAACAGATGACGGGCGTGTCCATCGTGAACCAGCTGATCTTTGTGTTCAATCTTGCGCTGTTCGGAGCCATCTCAGGCCCCGGGATATACACCGCGCAATATTACGGAAAAGGCGATCACAACGGAGTGCGTCAGACCATGCGCTTTAAGCTCATCGTATCCGCGCTCATCCTCTGCGCGGGCCTTTTGATCTTTGGATTTTTGGGGCATCCGTTGATAAGGCTTTTTATGACAGAGACCGACGTTAACCTCGACCCCGAAGCCATCTTTTCATATGCCGCGCAGTACCTTGCGGTAATGATGATAGGTCTCGTCCCTTTTACTTTTACGAATGCATATTCGGGAACGCTTCGCGAGACCGGACAGACAACGGTTCCGATGATCGCGGGCATAACAGCGACCGTCCTCAACCTTGCCCTTAACTATGTGCTGATATTCGGTCATTTCGGAGCTCCAAAGCTCGGAGTTGTGGGCGCCGCCCTTGCAACCGTGATCTCCCGCTTTGTGGAATTTGCGATCATCGTCACATGGTCACACGCCAATGTAAAAAAGAATCCGTTCATAAAAGGACTCTACAAATCCTTTGCGATACCCTCGGAACTTGTTAAAAAGATACTTCTTCGCGGCACGCCGCTGTTCCTCAATGAATTTCTGTGGTCCGTCGGAATGTCCGCTCTCACACAGCGCTATTCCACACGAGGCCTTGATGTTGTGGCAGCCGTAAACATTTCAAACACCATATTTAACCTGTTCAACGTGATGGTGATCTCAATGGGATCCGTGGTCGCGATAATCATCGGGAACCTCCTCGGAGCCTCCAAAAACGAAGAAGCCGTGGAAACGGACAGAAAACTCATCACCTTGTCCATCCTGATATGCATAGTGTTCGGTGTTCTTGAATGGGTATGCGCGCCACTTTTCCCAAAGCTTTACAAAACAGAACCGGCAATAAGGGAACTCGCGGCAAACCTGCTTCGCATAAACGCTTGCTGTCTTCCTGTGCATGCTTTCCTGAACACTGCATATTTCACTTTGAGATCCGGCGGAAAAACGGTGATAACCTTTATCTTCGACTCGGTCTTCATAATGCTCGTGGCTTTTCCCATCGCTTTTATGCTGAGCGCCCTTACGCCGATGCCGATAATCCCGCTCTACATATGCGTGCAGCTTACCGATGTGCTTAAGATCGGGCTCGGAGCCATATTCCTAAAAAAACGCATATGGATAAACAATCTTGTAGAAGAATAAAAAGAATGCGGTCCCTCGAAGGACCGCGTTTTTCTTATTTTGCGATGAAAACGGTGTTTTTTTCAAATATCCCGAATGCAAAAGCAAGCTGCAGATAAAGAGGCATGTCTTCAAACGCCTCAAAGCTTGTCCTGTCAAGGAATTCGTTGAGCGAGATATATTCGTAATATCCGTACGGATTTGCTATCGTAACGGTATCCTCAGCCACGTCAAGCCCGGTGACGAGCGAATAGTGAAGTGTCCACTGTCCCTGTATCGGAGCCGCCCATTCAAAAGGCACCGGGATCCCGTTTGCGAGCGAGTCGTAGACCATGTCGATAAGCTTTGTATCGGGGAGATATTTATGCATCGTGGTCACGTACTGAGGAAAGCGCTTGTTCATTTCCTTGCAGAACGCATTTCCTGTCGATGTCACGACTTTTCCGTATTCTTCAAAAAGCTTTTCTTCAGTGATGTCCGATCCGCACCAGCCCGAAAACATCTCGATCACGGCATAACCGCAGGACACTTCCTGTCCTATGACTTCAACGCCTTCCACACTTACGGGTGTTTTGTATTTTTCGTCAGATGCTATCTGTGAACGTTCATCGTTCAGCACCTCGGTCATCTTTTCAAGCCTTATCAACGCGCCCATTGCTACGATCGCAACAGCGAAGATCACACCGAATATGATGCCAAGTACCTTTTTCATCTATGCTTCCTCCTGGTCTCTGTAATAAGCTTCAAGTCTCGGCCGGGCCTTTTCATAGGCACTTTTAAGCCCCGGATCGAACTGCGTTCCCATACCTTCCATGATGATGCTGTCAGCTCTTGAAGCATCGAAGGCCTCTTTGTACACACGCTTGCTCACAAGCGCATCGTAGACATCGGCTATCGCCATGATCCTTGCCTCTATCGGTATGTTTTCTCCGGCAAGTCCCTTGGGATACCCCGAGCCATCCCAGCGTTCATGATGGAAATGAGCCACATTTTCCGCGATGGACTTGAACATCTCATCGTCAGTATTCAGCAGTATCTCATGTATAACGCGCGCACCCTCGGTCGTATGTTTCTTCATCATGTCAAACTCTTCCGGTGTGAAACGCCCGGGTTTTCTTAAGACCGCGTCGTCTACCGCGATCTTTCCAAGGTCATGCATGGGCGCAGCCTTTATCACATTTTGACAGAATTCCTTTGAAAGGTCAAGTTTTCCTTCTTTCACGATCTCATCCACAAGGATCCTCACGCCCTCACTTGTCCTCTTGATATGTCCGCCCGTTGAATTGTCGCGGCTTTCAACCATCATCGCAAGGCTCATGATGAGATTGTCGTGCATCTCTGTGATGTGGCTTGTTTTTAAAGCGACTTCCCTCTGAAGTTTTTCATTGTAAGAGTCAAGAAGTCTTATATATCTTCTGTTTGATGTATCATCCGTAAATGTCACGACATAACCGCATTTTCTGCTCCCGTCGTAAAGATAGTTTATATCCACGTTGAAATACCTGTCTTTTTCAGGATCTCCGTCTGGATCATGAAGTGTAAAGACATGCTTTTGCTTTTTGCTGTCTCTTTTGAAATCATCGATATAGCGTCTGAGTTTTCTGAGTGAGGGCTTGTAGCCGAGCTGTTCGTCCACCGCAAGGCCGGCGAGCTCAGGCATCAGAGTCGAGGCGATATCATTGCTCCCCAGATATCTGTACATGAAGTCAAAGGAAACATAGCCAATGCCGCGTTCCCTGACCATCGAATCTATCACGGTTTCCGCGACGTCATACAGGTTTATCCTGAAGGTTATCCCGAGGAACATGATCTGCGCTATAAGGTAGCCCAATGGGACAAGATCCACTTTATCCCTTATCAGTTTCCCCGCAAAAAAACTCACCATGCATACGACATCGGGAATGAGAATTATCTGAAGTATCCTTTTCGGAACCTGGTTTTTCTTAAGGAGCGCATAGATGATCGCGACTATCCCCAAAAAGAAAAGCAGGAACACCAGCACGTAAAACACGGTATGCATAAAGCCGTATTCTCTGTTCAGTATCACGGTATTTCCGTTTCTTTCAAAAGATACTCCTTTATAAAATACCGGAAGGTATCCGATGGTGAGCGTGGAAACATAGACAAAAGCACTCATCGAGAACAGCACTGTACGCATCCATCTTTTGACACTGATATTGCAGAGCGTGATTATGCTCTCCAAAATGAAAAACTGCAGGAAACAACCGCCTATGTAGCTTATCTGAACGGCAATGACGGCATTTTCGGCATTTTTTGCAAGGGCAAACAATAAATACCCGAGGCAGGAAAGCGGAACAATGGTAAATATCATATTGAAATTGGCGTCAAAATGCTTATGCCAAAAATGGACATACACTGCGGAACATATAAGAGAAAGCACAAACACAACGCCGTAAAACACTGTCGTCATCTCGCATCTCGCTCCTTTCGTCTTAAACATCATAACACATAATTTAATACTTGACAAGAAGAAATACTTCGTGATATGATGTATCTCGCAAAAAAGAGTATTGCATGAAAGGAGGTATGACATGGATGTTCAGTTAAAACGAGGTCTTTTGGACGTTTGTGTCCTTGCCGCGATAAAAAATGACGATTCATACGGCTACAAGATAATAAAAGACATGAAGCCCTACATAGAAATGTCGGAATCCACACTGTACACCATTCTCAAACGACTTGAAGCAGCGAGGATGCTCACAGTGAGAAGCGCCGAGCACGAGGGCCGGCTCAGGAAATACTATCGCATCACCGATGTGGGGATAAAGCGGATTGACGACTTCAAAGACGAATGGAAAGAGATCATGTCTATCTATCGATTTGTGACCAGGGAGGATCAAGGGAATGAGTAAACAGGAATTTCTCGATCAATTGAGAGCGGGTCTAGCGGGTCTGCCGCAGCAGGACATCAACGAACGTCTGACATTTTATTCGGAGATGATCGACGACCGCATCGAAGAAGGTCTTACGGAAGAGGCTGCCGTAGCGGGCATGGACTCTGTTGACAGCATCGTATCACAGACACTGTCCGAGATCCCTCTTTCAAAGATCGTAAAGGAACGCGTATCTTCAAAACGCAGCATGCCTGCATGGGCGATCATACTTATCATCATAGGCGCTCCGGTATGGATACCGCTTCTGTTAAGCTTTTTTATCATAATACTGTCATTTTACGTTGTGATCTGGAGCATCGTCTTCGCGCTTTGGGCGACTGTTGTCGGCATCGGGCTGTCATCCGTGGCTTCACTTGCCGCAGGAGTGATCCTGATGTGCCTGGGCCACGGCATCACAGGCGTTTTGCTCATCAGCGCATTCCTTGTGCTGGTCGGCCTGACGATCCTGTTCGTGTTCCTGAGCATAGCGCTCACCAAAGCCATGGCGATCCTCACCGGAGTCATTGCTTCGGGAATAAAGAGAATGTTCATCAGAAAGGAGAAATGAGATGAGAAAGTCATCAATGGGCTGGCTTATAGCCGCAGTCCTTCTTATCGTGCTCGGAGCGGTAATCTTTGTAGTTATCATGAGCACCAGAAAATGGGATTTTAAGGAGATCGGAAACGTGGAATACAAGGAATATACTTTTGATATAACCGACGATTTTACAAATATCGATGTTGACACGGATACCGAAGACATAACCTTTAAGCCTTCGACAGACGGAAAATGCAAGGTTGTGTTCTATATTCAGGATTATGAAACACCCGAGGCAAATGTTTTGTCCGGAACGCTTGAGATAACAACGACCGAAAACAGAAAGTGGTACGACCACATTTCACCCACATTTTCCTTTGAAGATGCCTACATTTACATATATCTTCCCGAAAAAGAATATGAACGCCTCGATGTAAAATTCAGCACGGGCGATATCACTGTCCCGTCTGACTTCACTTTCTCGGATATCGCTTTTAACGGAAGCACAGGTGATGTTACCTGCCGCGCTTCGTCAAAAGGAGACCTCAAGATCAAGCTCAGCACGGGAGACATCGACCTTTCCGATCTGAGCGCGGAAAATGCCGATCTCACGGTATCTACCGGAAAAGTCACCGTTTCTTCACTTGACTGCAAGGGAAGACTTTATGTAAAAGTGAGCACCGGAAAGAGCGTCCTCACAGACATCACCGCAAAGTCCTTCACTTCAGAGGGGAGCACGGGCCACATAACACTCACGGATGCGGTGTTCACGGAAAGCCTGAACATCAAGCGCAGCACAGGAAAGGTCGATCTTAATGACTGTGACGCGGCGGATATCAAGGTAGTGACCGATACCGGAGACATAAACGGCACTCTCCTTTCGGAAAAAGTGTTCATCACTCACTCCGACACAGGACACATAAGTGTTCCCGACAGCACTTCAGGCGGAAGATGCGATCTTTCCACCGACACCGGAGACATCAGGATAAAACTGAAATAAAGCCCACCCAGTCTTTCATGCGCTTCACTTCGACGATCTTAAAGCCGTTGAAGAGAAGCGCTTTTTTTACGTCTTCCTCAGCTGTATTTATGATGCCGCTCGTTATGAAATATGCGTCCTTTTTCATGAAAGAACCTGCGACTTTGCAAAGTTCTATTATGACCGGAGCCAGGATATTCGCGACCACTATGTCATAGGAATGCTCTCCTATCCTTTCTCTGAGTTTTTCATCTTCCATGACATCGCCCGTAGTAAAGCATACTCTGCCCTCTTCGAGCTTTGCGTCTTCTTTTTCGAAATATCCTGCTGGAATATTGTTTATCAGAGTGTTTTCAACGCTCGTATGCACCGCATTGTCGTCTATGTCCGTTCCGATCGCGCCATATGCTCCGAGCTTCATGGAAAGTATCGAAAGTATGCCGCTGCCTGTCCCCACATCAAACACTTTGTCACCCGGCTTTAGATAGTCCTTAAGCCCCGCGATGCAGAGCTTTGTGGTCTCGTGCGCTCCCGTCCCGAAAGCCGTGCCCGGATCTATCTCTATCACAAGGTCGTCGGAAGCAGCATCACAGGCCTCTTCCCATGTGGGCTTTATCAGGATGTGATCGTCCACGCGGAAAGGCTTGAAAAACTGCTTCCAGTTGTCGACCCAGTCCTTTTCTTCAGTCTCCGAATATGTAAAGGTCATGGGGCCGGGATCAAATATCCCTTCATAATCGCTGACCGCCGCCTTTATATCCTCTGCGATCTTTCTCTCGTCGGCATCCTCATCTATGTAAAAGATCACCTTTGCCGTTCCGTCATCGGGCGGAAGTTCGGGCGGGATCACCGCAAAAAGACTTTTTTCCTCTTCTTCCGTAAGAGGCACATTGTCCTCTACTTCAAAGCCCGAAAGCCCCACCTCGTCCGCTATCGCAGCCATATAATCAAGCGCTTCCGTAGTGGTCTCAAGCGTAAGTTTTTTCCATCTCATAAATATCCCTCTTATCTGTGTCTCACTACTTCAAATCTGAAAAGCTCAACATCCGCGTCCGGCGCGATGTTTCCTTTTCTTCTTGCTATGTCTATCTGGTCTTCCACCGTGTCCACCCCGTCAAGATCAGGGAGCAGCAGTCCACGCTTCATGCCCTGCTGCACGATGACACCGTACTTTTTCACATCAAGCTCAGCCTTGGATGAAATGCGCTCAGGCGTCGTCAGCACATCGACATTTATCTCAAGCCATTTCAGTTCATCCGGACGGACAGCGTCAAACCTCGGGTCTTCGGAGACCGCGCTCACAGCGTTCCTTATGATCTCCTCCGCCAGATTGTCCGTTACCGGAAGAATGGTGCCGATACAGCCGCGAAGACGGCCGAGTTTATGAATCGAAACAAATGCGCCTGCCCGTGTTTTCAGCAGTTCTTCAGGCACATCGGACGGCACCCGCATCTGTCTTTTGTTTTTTACGAAATATTCCGCGGAAGCCCTTGCAAGCCTTACATATGCGTCTTCTTTTTCTTTCTTTCCTTCCAGCTCATTATCTATATCTTTAAGTTTTTTGTCCAGAAAATGCCTGTCCTCGTCCTGCCCCGTCACATCGAAGCTGCATATCCCGTATCCCACTCCGGTAACGTCCTCATGAGACAGCTTCTCACTCTTTACGGCCTCTCCGTCAAGCGCTCCCGCCATTATGACAAAGGATCTGTGTCCGCATTCCGCCGCCTTTTCGCAGAATGTCTCGTCAAAATCAAACAGTTCTCCGAAACGGGCAGCGCCGCACACATCCATTATCCGCTTGTCGTATACGGGGCCTTCTTCGGCAAAGCCGTAAGGTCCATAGGTCTGAAGCTTGTGAGAAAGATCTCCGCTCGCAACAAACACGACGCGCCTCCCAAGTTCGTCCGCCGCTTTCTTAAGTATCATCCCGTACTCATAGTGCTTAAATAAGTCAAGCCCCGAAAGTCCTGTGCGGACAAGCTTGAAATCGGTGTATTCCTTAAGTATGAACCAGAGCGGAACCATTGTCCCGTGATCAAGGTCACGCTTTCTTTCACCGAGCGTTCCCGCGGGAAACGACTTTTCACTGCAGAGCTTTGAAACATATGCCGTAAACTCTTCGTCATATTTAAGATCCATCCTGATCTCCGGCGCGCGGAAATCGGAAAACGAGCCGAATGCCCTGTTTCCCGGCGAGATGTGAAAATAATCCGCATACATTACGGAATGCGGGCTGGAAATGATAATGGTGTCCGGTCTTATCCGGGCTATCCTTTTTGCGACTTCCTCATAAGCCCGGACGGTCGTTGTTATCCGTTCTTCGCTTCCCTGTCCTATGGCCGGGACTATCATCGGCGGATGCGGTACCATGAATGCTGCCGTGATCGACATATGCGCCTCCTGAATCTTAAATGTTTCCCGTAAACACTGTGTCAAGCCTTTCCCTTGCGACTTCCGCGAGTCTTTTTACGGTCCCGACCGGTGTCGCATCTCTGTCTGTCATGTGGAATCTTGGGAAAAACCTTGTGACGTGGAGCGGAATAGTCTTTTTGTATTTATCCTGCAAAGATGCCACCCATGCGCTCAAAGCGCGCATTTCGTCTTCGCTGTCATTCTCATTTGGGATTATGAGCGTTGTGAGTTCCACATGTGCGGTACGTACCGCTCCCTCGATAAAGTGTTTTACCATGTCGAGGTCGCCGCCCGCGATCTTTTTATAAAAGCTGTCTGTAAATGCCTTGAGATCGATATTCATCGCATCTATATAGGGGCTTATCTCATTCAGCACCTTTTCGGATGCAGTGCCGTTTGTGACAAGAACGTTCGCAAGTCCCGTTTCATGAGAGAGCTTTGCCGTATCCCGCACAAATTCGTAGCCTATGAGCGGTTCATTGTAGGTAAAGGCGATCCCGACATTTCCCATTTGTTTTAGTTCTGCTGCTCTTTCCACAACTTCTTCGGGAGAATGATAAGGAGTCACCTTAGCAAGTCCAAAAGCCTCGTCCGACCAGGAAATGTCACTGTTCTGGCAAAAAAGGCACCTTAAGTTGCACCCATATGACCCAATGGAAAATATCCTGCTTCCCGGCATGAACATTTTCAGCGGTTTCTTTTCCATGGGGTCCAGCGCCGCTGCCGTGATCCTCCCGTAATTTGCAGGGATCACCGTTCCGTTCTCACATTTGCGCGCTCCGCAAAACCCGGTGAGCCCCTCCGCTATTTCACATTGTCTGAAACACACATCACATCTTGGCATAGGCAATGTCCCTGTATCCCGCTTCCTCCGCGGTGAGTGCTGCTTTATAGCTCTTTAAACCTTTGCTGCATACAAAAACAATGGGTTCATAAATATCGTTTCCGATGAGGTGCGGGTTTATGATGAGTCTTTCAAGCGGTATGTTTTCGGCGCCTTCCGCATGCCCGCGGGAAAACTCTTCTTCAGACCTCACATCGATGATGCGGGCCTTTCCCGCCTTCTTTACTTCTGATATATCTGCCTGTCTTATTTCACGGATACTTACGGAAATGGCAGGCTTACGTCTTTTTTCCGGGAAGAATATCCTCTCCTCAGCCTTTAAAAGCTCATCTTCGTCAAGTTCTTCATCGTTTCCGAACAGTCTTTCCTCTTTCGGAAGGATGATCCCTTTCAGATAGACCTGCGCGACATTCATGACGCACCGCCCGCAGTCAAAGAGATCTTTCAGCACCGCGGCGCGCATAAGGTCCTGTTCGTCCTCTTCGTTCAGGACGTTTTTTATGTATCCGTACGCTTCTTTTGCAGCCTCTTTTTTTAAAAGGACCGTTTTCGAAAAGATCTTCATTTTCCCCATACCCTTATGGTCAGCTGGTCGTGAGGCTCTAATCTTCCGGTCTTGAGTACCCTGGCTGTGCTCTTTTTCACTTCGCCTGTCCAAAGATCCTTTATCTCATAACAGGAAGCCTTTAAAAGCCCGGACAGATCTGCTTTTCCTTCAAAGGCCTTTACGATGTTTGAAAGAGACATCTCAAGTCCTGCGGTCTTTACATGATCGCTCACATTTATAAAGCTTACAGCCACACTGCCGTCAGAAAGAGGTTTTGCAAGGATGTCCACTCTGTTGTTGTTCGTAACGTATTCCTTGTTGAAGTCCTTTTCAAGAAGGCTGCAGTAGATACGTTTTGCCTGTATCCCGAGAGTATCCTGGTTGAGCGCGATGATCTCTTTGTTTGCGATGATATCATATATCTCGTCGCCTTTCTGAACACGGCGAAGGTCAAGCCCGAGCATAAGCGGAGAATTCATCATGCACCACATGGTCATGTGCGTCCTGTATTGTACGGTGTCCAGGCCGCCCATTCCGATGACCATCATGTCGGGATCGTTCCATCCCTTGTCGAGTCCCGAAAACTCATCCATTACCACAGCCTTGTTGTACTGACTTGTCACCGCGGGTGTATAGCCGTCCGTCCAGGAGGTAAATCCGGGGTCTCCGTCAGAACCTACATGGAATGAGATATCGTTAAGGATCCTCCAGGAATCCCCGACCTTTTTTGCCCAGTTCTGCGGCTGAGTCTTTCCCCATTCGCAGAGAGAATAGATGATATCGTGCTCAGGATCGGCTTCATTAAGCCCCTCAAGGAGCTTTGCGTAGGAATAGAGCGTGTTTTCCTGCCTTCTGTGGTTCATGAGGCGTATCTTGTATTTTCCCTTTTCAAAAGAGAATTCAAGCTCTCCTCCCGTAAACTCACCGTCAAACAGATATATCACGTCACTCGTTTCGTCGTCCCTTACCGCGGCTATCTGAAGCCAGCTTCCACGGCCTTCTTCCTGCCCCGATATACAGTCGAACGAAAAACTGTAACGGCCCTCATCGATGTCAAGCAAAAAGCAGACCTCGCCGCTCTCCGGCCTCACGGGAGTCCGCATGGGGCCTGTGCCGTCAAAGGTACCTATATGTGTGAAATATACCTTGCCTTCGATCTCTTCCGTGCAGACGCCTTCTCCCGCCGTAAACATATCACGGCCCGCCGTGAACACTTTTTCGTATGGCTTGCCGCTGTCATCCGCGATCTTTGAGACCTTGACGGAAGCAATGGCGGGAGCAAATACATACTTTGCGTTCGCCGCTTCGGAAAACGTGGCATTGTCCCAAAGGTAATAGCAGTTGTCGACCTTAAGAAAATCAACGCCCCACTCGGTGTAGCTCTTTGCGTCTTCCGCTTCATGGCCGCAGGTTCCTACATATGCGCCTGCGCAGAGGCGTGTTCCTATATCGTTGTACATGCCGAATTTGAAGCCTTTTTTATGGAGATGGTCGGAAAGAGCCCTGAATCCCGAAGGAAACTTGGTCTCTTCGTTCGAAAGCTTTCCGTCCACACGTTCCGGCTTGTAACAGCCGTCATCAAGCACGATGTACCTGTAGCCAAGCTTATCGAGACCGAGCTCGATCATCTTGTCCGCGATCTCTTTTGTGAGTGCCTCTGTGTTGCCGCTCCCGAACGCATTCCAGCTGTTCCAGCCCATTGCCGGAAGATGTCCCTTTTTCTTTCCGTGCAGAACCTTTCCGTTGTCAAAAGAGTCGTATTTATACTCAATATCATCGATAACCTCAGGACTTGTCACACTACAGTTTTTCATTTTCTCCTCCGTTTATGAACGTTATTCGGCATCTTTTCTGCCTTCCGACAGGCTGAACCCCTGCAACTTGTCAAGTATCGCAAAGAGCTCGTGTTTCTTTTCTTTTATCATCGAGAAATTCTCACCGAATTCCATCACATCCTCGGAATACAGGTTCTGTTCCCATTCGGGAAGCCCGTCGCCGTTGGGATTTCCGGTCTTTGCAAAGTTGACGAAATAAGAAAGCATCGCTTTACTTAATTCCCTGTCATATGAATCGTATAGTTTTGACTTTGCGGGAATGTTCCCGTATAGGTAGACTTCTTCGCCGCTGTGCCATGGTCCGAGTCTTCCGTTGTCCTTTGTGAACCAGTACTGATAAACAGGCACCGAATTCTCGGCTTCCAGGCGGTTCAGGCAGTAATGAGGATAATCAAAGAAGATCGCGCCCCAGATCTCGCTCCAGTATTTCTTTGCTTCGGCATCGGTCGACGCAGGATAAAGTTCAAGCACCTTGTCGGTGTAGGCGCCAAAATACGCTCTTACCAGTTCCTTGTAATCCTTCATCGAAGCGCCGCCGAATATCAGGAAAGCATCCGCTTCGTCTCTGTTGTATCCGTGTAAGAGTTCCTTTTCGTTGAACTCTCCGGCAAGGTAACTCTCATACGGTGTTTTTGTAAGGACATATCCGTCCACGGTGATATGGTGCTGTGTTTCCGCCTCGCCGACCAGCTCTTTTGCGCTTAATTTTCTTAAGTCCGAAACAGTCTCACAGCCGTATCTCTTTTTTAAGGAACTGCCGCTTTTCAGTGCTTCGCTCATAAGCCTGAAGGAATGTGTGGGGCTTACCGGCGCTACTGTGGAGCTTTCGAGTACCGCCCTCACAAACAGTCCCTTTGCGAGAGGAGACACGCAGAGTGCGCTTACGGAAGCCGATCCTGCCGATTCACCGGCAAGAGTCACATTGTCGGGATCTCCTCCGAAGGCCTCGATATTGTCCTGCACCCAGCGGAGCGCTTTTATCTGGTCCAAAAGGCCATAATTTCCCGTGGTACCGTGCGATGATTCCGCTGCAAGCTCGCTGTCCGCAAAAAAGCCGAAAACGCCGAGCCTGTAGCCCATGTTTACAACAATAACGCCCTCACGTGCAAGGCCTTCCCCGCTGTAATCCTCATACCACGGCTGCCCGGTCTTAAGAGATCCGCCGTGCACATAGACCACAACAGACAGACCGCCGGTGTCTCCCGCAGGCTTCCAGATATTCAGATACAGTGAATCCTCGCTCACAGGCGCGATGTAATTATCTTTAAACGAGATCTTGTAATCATGATAACCTATGATCTGAGCAAGAGAATCATAGATCGGCAGATTTGTGGGCTGCATGCTCATCGGAGCAAAATGATCGCAAAGAAGCACGCCGTCCCAGTTGTCCGGATCTTGCGGTTCTTTCCAGCGAAGCTCCCCGACAGGCGGCTTTGCGTAAGGTATCCCGGCATAGATCTCTATCTTGCCGTCTTTGCTCAAAACGCCCTGAACGTCGCCGTTCTGCACTCTCACAACATCAGTCTTCACGGGGTTTTTATATGTCACCGCCGAAACAGAGCGCACAGGCGGCCAAGTAACAAACAAAATAAGTGCAAATACACCGAACCAGACAGGCCAGATGAGAAGCTTAAGCAAAACATGCCTCTGCTTCAAAAGGAACACATAGTCACAGATTACCAGCACGCCCAACACCAGCGTCAAAATGAATCCCGCAACGGTGTTTTTGTTCAGTTCAAGCACCGCAAGCATCAAAAGCAGTATGATAGAAAAAACGATATAAAAAGCAACGCCTTTCTTCCGGTTCTCTGTTTTTTTCATGTTCAAGTCTCCCAAGTCAGAAAAAAAACAAGTGTATATGCTACGTAATCTATACTTTACCACTATCGCCGGGTTTATTCAACAAAAGGACATACAAAAAAGGACACATCGCTGTGTCCTTAACTTTGGTGTATCAATTTACTTATTTAGGATTGCGGCTATCCTTTCCGCGTCTTCTTTGGTGGTAAACTTAATATTATCCCTGCTCCCCTGCAGCATGTAAACATCTGTACCTGCATATTTTCTAAACGTCATCGCGTCGTCCGTAAGGCTTTCATCATGCGCCGCAATGGCTTTCTCGTATGCGTTTAGGATCAAGTCGTACTTAAAGCACTGAGGAGTCTGCGCCGCCCATAAAAGGCTGCGTTCGGGTGTAGACACTATCCTGCCGTTTTCGTCGGTAAGATGTATGGTGTCTGTTACGGGCACGCCCACCACGCAGGCGCCCACCTTTTTTACATATTCTGCGGCCTTGTTTATCACGTCCGGCTCTATGCAGGGTCTAGCCCCGTCATGTATCAGCACATAGTCGCTTTTTAAAGCTCTGAGCCCGCTGAGGACCGACTCCGGACGGCTTGCGCCGCCTGTGACAACCGTGCGGCACTTTTTTATCCCGCTTTTTCCGATGAGTCTTTTAAGGCTTTCTTCATCGCCCGCAGGGCAGACGAGCACGATATCGTCGACAACGCTCTTTTCAAAAGCATGGAGCGTCCATTCTATCACAGTGCGTCCGTTTATCTCGATATACTGCTTTTTAGTGTCTCCGCCGACACGTGTACCTTTTCCGCCCGCAAGAACAACGGCACTTACCATCTTGTCACCTTTCCCCAAGTTTAAGGTTTGGCACAGCGTTGAGCGACAGGCCGCTCCTCACGCCGTTCATGTATTCATAATAGGCCGCGGCGCCGATCATCGCGGCATTGTCCGTGCAGAATATGGGTGAAGGATAGATAAGCTCTATCTTTCTCTTTTCGCATGCGGCTTTCATCCCCGCTCTTAATGCGGAATTTGATGCAACGCCTCCAGCAAGCGCAACGGTCTTGAAACCGTATTCCTTTGCGGCGCGGATCGTTCTGTCAACAAGGACATCCACGACCGCAGCCTGGAAGGATGCGGCCACATCCGCCTGTACAATGGGCTCGTTCTTCATTTCCGCCTGATTGAGATAGTTCAGCACTGCGGATTTCAATCCGGAAAAGCTGAAATCATATGGGAATTCGTCGACTTTTGCTCTCGGAAAATCTATCGCTTTGGGATTTCCTTCTTTTGCGACCTTGTCGATCTTTGGGCCTCCGGGATAGCCGAGTCCTATTGCCCTCGCCACCTTGTCGTAGGCCTCTCCCGCAGCGTCATCATGCGTTTTTCCGAGTATCTCGTATTTTCCGTAATCCTTAACTATCACAAGATGTGTATGTCCGCCGGAGACAATCAGACAGAGAAAAGGGGGCTTAAGATCGGGATGCTCAAGGAAATTTGCGGAAACATGACCCTCGATGTGGTGCACTCCCACAAGCGGCAGGCCTGCGGCATATGCCATTGCCTTTGCTTCGGCAACGCCCACGAGAAGCGCTCCGACAAGTCCCGGGCCGTAAGTCACCGCGACCGCGTCGCATTCGCGAAGCTCCATACCGGCATCGCTCAAAGCCTTTTCTATCACTATATTTATCTTTTCTATGTGCTTTCTTGATGCTATCTCCGGCACCACGCCGCCATAGAGCGTGTGCAGGTCGATCTGCGAATAGATCACGTTTGACAGCACCTCACGGCCGTTCTTTACCACCGCGGCGGCAGTCTCATCGCACGATGATTCTATCGCAAGTATCTTTACATCTTTATCGTCACTCATTCGATCAATCTCCGATATCGACAGGGGTCGTTGCTTCCCAGCCGAGTATTTTCCACTTTCCTGTATCTTTTTCGAGTCTAAGCAGAAATTTTTCGTAAGTATATTCAAAACCGTTCGGCGTGCTGCTCATAAAGTAACCGATGATGGAGGAATATTCCGTGCCGTCTTCCGCGGTCCATTTTACGGCGTCACTCTGTTTCTGCACCTTGTACAGAGTCATGGATTTCTTTGCGTTCTTAAACGCGGTCACCTCATCGTAATAGGCCATTTTCTGGGTATCGTAGGGGTTTACCGAAAGCAGCTCGTCGTCAAAAAGCTGGCGCATCTTTTTCAGGACGTATCCGAAGTCGGCTTCAGTCATGCTCTCGCTGTAGCAGGCCTTGTTGATCCTTAAGTATAGGCGCACGACCTCGCGCACGGAAGAAGGATAGAACCTGTCAAGATCCTTTTCCAGGATGGCACCCGTTTCCGTACTGCTCTTTTTTGCCGAAAAAACATTGTCGCGCTCTTTGTTGTTGATGACAAAGAAAACGATCCAGATTGCTATACCGATCAGGATAAGTGCTCCGACAGCCGGTCCGAGATACTTTTTCATGAACGCCTCCTTTTGCGAAAGCCTTACGTTAATCCGCCCCGTCTTCCTCAAATCTCAGTGAAACGCTCTGTCCGTCCTTTGCGCACACAGTATTCGGGAATATCTTTGTGACAAGGGGAAGATAGTCCTTTGGTCTGTTAAGCGACGGGCTGTAATGTGTGAGCCAAAGTTCCTTAACTTCGGCTTTTGCCGCGAGTTCCGCGGCTTCCGTCATCATCATGTGTTTCTTCTGTACCGCGTCCTTTTTCTTTTCCGGATCGCCGTACATACCTTCACATATAAATATATCGGCATTTTTTGCGTTTTCCGCAATCCTGTCCGTCGGACGTGTATCGGTGCAATATGTGACCTTAAGGCCTTTTCTTGCTTCACCCATTACCATTGAAGGATAGTATTCTCTGCCGCCGACGGTAACCGTCTCGCCCTTCTGGAGCCTGCTCCAGTACTTGACTTCAAGCCCCAGTGCCTTTGCAGCCTCGGCATCAAATCTTCCGGCTCTGTCTATCTCAAGGCTGTATCCGTAGCACGGAACACTGTAGATTACCTTAAATGCCTTTATCCTCATCCCCTCGAGATTGATGATGTGCTCCTTTTCCACACGCTAGAGGCAGTCTACCACGAAAGGAAGGTCTCTTGCGATGACTCTTAATGATGCGACAACACGGCTTAGACCCTTCGGTCCTATCATCAATACGGGTTCCGTTCTGTCGGCATTTGCCATTGAAAGCAGAAATCCCGGCAGACCGCTTATATGGTCTGCATGAAAATGCGTAAAGCATATGACATCTACGGGCTTTGGTGACCAGCCTTTTTTTCTTAAGGCCACCTGTGTACCCTCACCGCAGTCTATAAGGACACTGCTGCCGTTATATCTTGCGATCATTGATGTCAAAAATCTGTATGGGAGCGGGGTCATCCCACCCGTTCCGAGTAAACATATATCTAACATAAACCGGTTCTTCTCCAAAGGATCAGGGCGTCTTCAACGGGTTTTTCGTAGAATCCCGGTCTTATCCCCTCACTTTTAAATCCGAATTTGTCATAAAGCCGTATCGCTGCTTCATTAGAGACCCGGACCTCCAATGTAAGATCTCCTATCCCGAGGCTTTGGCTCTCTTCGATGACTCTTGAAACGAGCATGCTTCCGATCCCGTGTCTCTTGCGCTCTTCGCAGACCGCAACATTGGTGATCTCTCCTTCGCCCGATAAGTCCCTTAATCCGATGATCCCCACTATCCTGCCGTCCTCATCCGCCACGAAAAAATGCGCATAAGGAGCCGCGATCATCTCGGCAAAGTCTTCTTCCTTCCAGGGCATGCTGAAGGTTTTTGCCTCAAGCGCTGCAGCCTGTGGCAGATCACTTTGCACCATCGGTCTTATAATTGGAGCCTTTGTTTGCGATCCCTTCATTCTTTTCTCTTTCGGCCTGTGACAGCCTCAAATACTCGGGAGCATGGTCAAAGCAGCTGACACTTCGTCCCTCGTTAAAGTATTTATATGCAAGGAAACAAAAGGCCGACGCCCTCTGCCTGTTCATATGTGGCGGTGCGTATGAATGCTCCGCACTCATCGTTTCATC
>JAEEGH010013041.1_pt1 | contig 18532 bp, 14 predicted proteins | sample 9134181 | NCBI WGS metagenome assembly JAEEGH01 (sample SAMN16246544, study PRJNA631951) | gut metagenome | biome: gut microbiome; feature: rumen; material: DP-attached | host: Bos | place: Iran: Karaj | collected 2018-10 | reverse complement strand
AGCCATATATGAAAAAAAGATCGACCTCAGAGAGGCAGTCGGTTTGTTTATGGACAACAGAAAAAAGAAAAAGATCATAGCATCGATCGATGCGGAAAACGAGACAAGAGAGTCGGTGCTCGAAAAGGTGAGCGACTATGACACCTCGGGCGTGGACATGCTTTTTATCTACAATTATTCCAAAAACGCGAAAGACAGAGAGGATTTCTATTCGACTCTCCGCCTTGTGCGTGACAGGACGGATCTTCCATTCATGACGGGAGTTTTTGTGGACCGTCTCGAGGACGTGAAAAAGGCTTATTATGCCGGGGCCTGCAAGGTCATCATCGACATGGAGGCGATCTCCGATCCCGAGCTTCTTGCCCAGGCTGTGACAAAGATCGGAAAGAATAATGTTTACGCGCTCGTAAACTTTGGCCTGAATTACAAAGAGGAGACGATCCACGAGATAGGGCAGGTGTGCTTAAAATACCTCGCTGACGGCGTTGGCGGCATAATGGTGAAGCATCTCGCCATCACTCCGAAGATCAGAAAATACCTGAACGACAACTACTGCGATGTCATAATCCGCGATGCGCTCTCAAGAAATTCCATCACGGAGCTTCTTGAACTTCCGAATGTTTCCGGCATCGCCACAAACTTTTACGAAGGAAAGAACGTATTTTCCCTGAAGAAATCCCTTTCCGGACAAGGTTTTGACATTGCGACGCCTCTTGCCACGGTGGATTTTGAGAGCCTCAAAACCAACGAAAAAGGCCTCGTTCCCGTTATCGTACAGGATTACAGAACGAATGAAGTGCTGATGATGGCGTATATGAATGCAGAAGCCTACGGCCTTACCATCGAGACAGGCAGGATGACCTATTTTTCCAGGAGCAGGAACGAGATCTGGGTAAAGGGAGAGACTTCGGGGCATTACCAGTATGTCAAGGCACTCTATGTGGACTGCGATTCCGACACCATCCTCGCAAGAGTAAAGCAGATAGGCGCAGCCTGCCATACGGGCAACAGATCGTGCTTCTATACTCAGATACTTAAGACGGAATTTGAGAACGACGACATTTCCGCCGTCCTCGACAATGTTTTTGCCGTCATCATGGACAGGAAAAAGAACCCCAGAGAGGGGAGCTACACCAACTATCTTTTTGACAAAGGCATCGACAAGATCCTTAAAAAATGCGGCGAAGAAGCGACTGAGATAGTGATCGCCGCAAAGAACCCCGATCACGAGGAACTTCGCTACGAGATCGCTGATTTCCTGTATCATGTGATGGTGCTCATGGCAGAGACCGGCCTCACCTGGACAGACATTTCAAGAGAGCTCGCATCGAGGGAATAAGTCATTCTGTTTCATGATCGCTTTACTTAATCAGAAAATTGTGTTAAAATGATAACATGTATGGTTTTGATACTTTTTAAGAGATCATGATCAATTTTTGACCTATCAGGAGGACAACAAATGTTTTGTGGAAAATGTGGTGCGCAGATAGAAGACGGCACATTGTTCTGCCCTAATTGCGGAGCAAAGATCACGGAGACCGTTGAAGCTGCAAAAGAGACCGCAGCCGAAGCAGTGGACAATACTGTGGCCGCTGTTGAGGAAACAGTTACGGAGACTGCAAATGCCGCGGAAAATGCCGCTGCAGAGGTACAGAATACCGTTACGGAAGCTGCCGGAGAGACTCCCGTGCAGCCGGTACCGCCTGTACAGCCCGTACAGCAGAATGCAGGAGAGAAGAAGGGCTTTGGCGCGTTCTTAAAGAAGAACAAGGTTCTTGTGGCAGCGCTTGCCATCCTTGTGGTGATACTTGTCGTTGTGGGATGCAATTTCGCAAGAGTTTCCAATGCGGCAGTAAAGCTTTTCTCAAATGATGCAAAGTATTACAAGCATGTTGAAAAGAAATACCTCGCAAGCACGGTGAACGATCTTGCGACAGCTTACAAGACTACATCCGACAATGCCGGTGACATTATGAACACATCGGTCAACGGTTCCGTCGCTGTAGAGTTTGGCACAAAGGGCACAAAGCTTCTCAGCACTCTCGGCGACATGGCTGATGTAAAGCTCGACTGGTTAAAGAACGTTGAACTGTCTTACGGCTATGCATTAAAGAACGCTCTTATGGGCGCAAACGCTGAGCTCAAGCTCAACAAGAAAAAGATCGTTTCCGCCGAGATGACCTTTGATATGGATAACAGTGAAGCCTATATCAGGGTTCCCGAGCTCGATTCAAGCTATATCCTTCTTGGTGAGGATATTATCGGAGAGACAAAGGGCTTAGACGACGAGATCGACATGAACACCTTTGACAAGGAGATAGATACTTATCTTAAGGCTCTTCCTTCAAAGGGAACTCTTGCAAAGATCCTCAACAAGTATATCGATATCACTCTCGATCAGGTTCAGGATGTAAAGGTCGGAAGCAAAAAGGTTAAGGTTGGAGATATCCAGCAGAACCTCACCACCATCAAGGTAGAGATCGATGAGGAAACGTTAGAGAATATCCTTGTAAAGGTATGTGAGGAATTAAAGAAGGACAAGGACATAAAGAATACCATCATCAAGCTCGTTGACGCTCTTAAAGAATATGAGCGCACAGAGAACGGTGGTGAGGATGCATATGACGATTTCCTTGATATGCTCGACGATGTGATCGACAATGCGGCTCATTACGCAAAGAGCTATGCCGAGAGCAACGGCCTTGAGTACACCCTCTATGTGAACGGCAAGGGTGAAGTTGTCGGAAGGACTGTCGAGACCGCCACAAAGTATTCTTCCAGAACACAGATCGAGACAGTGTCTTATATGCTCGTTTCCAAGGGAAGCGACTATGCTTTTGAAGCATACAGCAAGTCCGATGTTAAGCGTGACGGCAAAAAAGAAAGTTCCACTGTGAACTTTGAGCTTTCAAGCGAAGGCAAAAAGAAAGGCAATAAGTACACAGGCGATGCCGAGATAAAGATCGGCGAGGGCAACAACAAAGTCGAGTACAAGTTCTCGGTGAACAAGCTTGACTACTCCAAGATATTTACAGGTGTTGCGAGCGGTTCCGTTAAACTTCCTCTTGATGCGGGAGCCCTTACTCCTCTTGTGGGAAGCTACACGGCATCGACCATTTCTTCCGGACTCAGCACTTACCTCGGTAAGGATGTTTCCGTTGACCTTGGCTTCAACACCACCAACAAGAAGGGCGAAGTCACGATCACTCTTTATAGCAAGGAAGACAAGATACTTTCACTTACGTTTACCTCAAAGATAGGAAAAGCTTCAAAGCTTTCCGTTCCGAGCGCAAAGAAAGCAAACGAGATCTCCGACCAGGACGATCTTATGGAGTGGGCATCTTCACTTGATCTTTCCACTATCAGCAAGAATCTTGAAAAAGCAGGCGCCGGTGATGACATCACAGATCTCATCGATGACGCGCAGGATTATCTTGAGGATATGGGCAAGTTTTACCGCTGATCAAATTCAATAACAACAACTGCACACAGTGCCGAAAGCTTGTGTGCAGTTCTTTTTTATCATGAAGGCCGAAATAGTAGACATCACAAAAAAATACAGGAAAACGCTGTGCCTTGACGGAGTCTCGCTTTCCATGGAAAGCGGGAAGTGCTACTGTCTCCTCGGAAGGAACGGCACCGGAAAGACGACTCTGCTTTCCGTGCTTTCCGGAGTGCGCGAACCTGATTCCGGGAGTTTTCTTCTTGACGGAGAAGATCTCCTTAAAAACAGAAAAATGCTAGTTGACAAGGTGGCCTATGTTCCGCAGTCGGACCCGCTCATCCCGGAGCTTTCCGCGATGGACAACTTAAGGATAAGGTATTCTAAAGAAGAGATCGAACAAAGCCTTAAAGACGGCTTCCTTAAGGAGCTTGGCATAGACGAGTTTATAAAGACCCGTGTAAGCAGGATGTCCGGCGGAATGAAAAAAAGGCTGTCCATAGGGTGCGCGATCTCCGGAAATCCCGCGGTGCTGCTGCTTGACGAACCGGGAGCTGCTCTCGACCTTATCTGCAAGGAAACGATAAGAAAGACGGTTTCCGACTTCAGAAAAAAAGGCGGGATCGTGCTTATCGCGACTCACGACGAAGAGGAGATAAGGCTTTCCGACGAGCACTATATCCTTAACGGTGCAAAACTCAGAAAGACTATTTTTAACGGAAATATCAGTGAACTGATAGATGAGATGCAGATTCCTTAAATTAACATACGTACAGCTCAAAAGAGCTTTGAGGCTGCTGCCCGCAACACTTACGGCGGCGGCGTTTTTATGCATTTCGATCGGGGTGTTTCTGGGTGCCGTTACGGTGCATCACGGCGAAAGTGAACAGAATTCCCTTTTTGAAGTGGCCTATGTGGGCGAGATCTCGGACTATATGGGAATAAACGTTGACAAGGCAGCTCGTCTTGTGGGTGAGGAGTTTGGCGTGGGCTTCAGCAGCATGACCGAGAAAGAGGCTTCACGTGCCATGCTGAAAGGAGATCTTACCACCTATGTGATCTTCCCCGAGGGCTTTGTGGAGGCTGTCGACGGTGGAAGCAATGACAAACATGTGACCTATGTAACCGCGGAAGGAAGGGGCGGTGTGGCAGGAAAGATCCTTGCGGAATCGCTTGACGGAATTTCCTCCATAATGACAACTACACAATGCACCTATTATTCGGCATACGATTATCTGAGACTGGTCTCTCGTAACGACTTCATTTCCGAAGGCATGGATATCCTTGACAAGGGGATGATAAGTTCCATCCTGGGGACCATAGGTTCGGCCGATGTTGAAGTCATCGGAGTTTCAAACGGCCTTTCCTTCACGGGGTATTACCTTGTTGCCGTGCTGATGATATTTATCACAATGTCGGGCATTGGAGCTTCCTTCTTTTTTTCTGGACGGAATTCAAACTTTGAGCTGATGCTGAAGCGTGAAGGGGAAAACCCTGCGGTTCAGGTACTCTCTGAATTTATCGGTTTTTCCGCGCTCCAGACGATCTCGCTGTTCCTTTTTTCAATCCTCATGGTGATCGGTGTGTCCTTCGGAAAGATAAGCATTTCCGAGCTTGGAAGCGCCCCCGGCGGAAAACTTTTTCTGTTTGTCTTGTCCGTATGGCCTTACGCCATGATGCTTTTCCTCATGCAGTTCATGCTCTATGAGATATTCAGGGGTACGATAGGCGCGATACTTTCGCAATTTGCGGTTTCCGTGATACTTGGGCTTGTTTCGGGGTTTTATTATCCGCTTTCAATGCTCCCCGAGAGAGTGACTCGTGTTTCGTCATTTCTCCCGACCGGCGCGGCGTTCAACGCGGCTTCGGCTTCTCTTTTGGATACACTTGGCTTTAAGGAGCCTTTACTTTGTCTTGCCTGGTCCATCCTGTTTTTCGGAGTCAGCGTATGGGTGAGAGACAGGAGGCTTGAAAAAGACTTATGATCAGGAATGCTCTTGTTTTTCTTGCACTGCAGAACAAAAGGATAATAAAGAACCCCGTTTTTCTCACAGCGATGCTGCTCACGCCGCTCCTTGTGCTGCTTTTGTCGGTCACATCATCGCTGGATCTTGACATAGTAAAGATCTCCGTTTATACAGGACCTGACAGCGAGGCTGTTTCCACCGTGCAAAAGCTTATCAGGTCTTCGGACGTCATGAGCTTTGTCATAACGGAAACACCGGAAGAAGCGAAAATGCTCGCGGCAAGCGGTCAGACGAACGCTGCGTGGGTATTTGCGGACGATTACAGTAAACTCATACAAGGCGCGTTTGAAAAAGATAAGCTCCCGACACTCGTCACAAGCTACCAGCCTGAGGACAATCCGCTCATGATGCTTGTGATGTTCAGGCTCTATGTGCTGATATATCCTCAGTTCATGCATGAAAATCTGCTGAGTTTCATATCTGCCGTTCCGGGTTCGGAACCTGTTGAAAAGGCACAGATAGAAGAGATATGGCAAAGCAATATGAGCGACGAATCGCTTTTTGAGATGAGATATATGGATCTCGAAAGCGTGGAAGATGACGGGGACAGCACGATCTCCGCGCCTTTACGCGGAACACTTGCTCTTATGCTTTCACTCATCGCTTTTGCTGCGGCGCTTTTTCATATGCATGATGTAAACTCGGGAGTTTATGAGCTTGTCCCGCTCAGGTACAGAAATATTCTCAGCATGGGATGCATCGAGGTCCCCGTCTTTGACGGCGCGATACTCATGCTCCTCGTGCTCATTGTCACCGGAAATACAGGAAATATCGGAAGAGAAGCGTTAAATCTGCTGCTGTTTTCGATAAATACCGTGCTCTTTGCGAATATCCCCATATCTCTGTTAAAGAGCGAAGAAAGGTACGGGGCGCTGATACCGGTGCTGATGCTGATGATGATGGTGCTTTGCCCCGTTTTCCTTCTGATAAGGAACTCGAATCCCGTAAGATTTGTACTGCCGCCGTACATCTATCTCATGTCCGGACACGCATGGCAGTATACACTTGCCGGGCTTTTGACGGCTGTGGCGCTTGGGGCTTTGGACCTTTTGATATCCAAGGTTTTTTCCTCAGAGATAGGAAGATAAAAAACGATCCGGAGGTAGATCCATGAACATACTCTTAAAGAACATGCAGGTACTTTTGCCTGAGGGCGACAGGGACGTCATAAAGCAGACCGATGTGTATATCTCGGGAAACCGCATTGCGGCAGTAGGAGAGGCGCCCGCGGGATTTAAGGCCGAAAAGACGATCGACGGCACCGATAAGCTTGCAATTCCCGGGCTCATAAACTGCCATACGCATTCCTATATGAGCTTTATGAGAAATGTGGCGGATGACCTGTCCTTCATGGACTGGCTGTTCGGCACCATAGACCCCATCGAGCAGCAGATGACCGATGAAGACGCCTACTGGGGCGCGATGCTCGCGATCACGGAGATGATAAAATCGGGCACCACCTGCTTTAACGATATGCAGATGAATATAATGCAGACCACAAGAGCAGTAAAAGAGACAGGGATACGCGCATGCATCTGCCGCGGTCTTGTGGGACACGGAAACGATGAAGCCGGGAGCACGAGGCTCGCGCAGGCCTTTAAAGAAGCCGATGCTTTTAAAGACTGTGACAGACTGCACTTCCTTCTCGGGCCGCATGCGCCTTACACTTGCGACGGGGATTTCATGCGGATAGTTTCCGACGAAGCAAAAAAGCACGGCATGCGCATACATGTGCATCTTTCGGAGTCTCTCAGTGAGATCGAAGGAGTGAAAAAAGATTACGGCTGTTCTCCCATAGAAATGGCCGAAAGATACGGACTTTTTGACGTTCCCTGCATCGCGGCACACTGTGTGCAGATAGACGATAACGACATTTCGATCCTTAAAAAACATAATGTGAGCGTTGCTACAAACCCCGCGAGCAACATGAAGCTCGGGAATGGTTTCGCTCCGGTAAAAAAGCTTCTCGATGCCGGCGTGAATGTCTGCCTCGGCACGGACGGAGCGGCGAGCAACAATTCACTGAACATGTTCCACGAACTGAGCCTCCTCACGCTGATCCACAAAGGAACAGGAAAGACACCTCAGTGCGTGAGTGCACGAGAAGGCATAAGGATAGCTACGGTAAACGGCGCGAGAGCCTTGGGACTTGAAAACGAGATCGGAACGATAGAAGCGGGAAAGAAAGCGGATATCGCGATACTCGATCTCAACAATCCGTCACTCGTTCCGCAGAACAACCTTATCGCCGCGCTTTCATATTCCGCAAACGGTTCCGAAGTGGACACCGTGATCATAGACGGTAACATCGTGATGGAAGGAAGGACACTCACAACTGTAGACGAAAGCCTTGTTTATTCCAAGGTTAATGATATAATCAGACGTATGGGACTTGACAAAAAGGAATATTGACATTACACAAGATATTTTTCGGAGGAAGAACATGGAAAGTGAGATCAGAGACATAAACCTCGCGGAGAGCGGAAGACAGAAGATCGAATGGGTAAAGAGAAACTGCGATCTTTTAAGGACGCTTGAACAGGAATTCATTAAGGAACAGCCCTTTAAGGGAAAAAAGATAACGCTGTCAGTCCATCTTGAAGCAAAAACCGCATATCTCTGCAAAGTCCTTGCGGCAGGCGGGGCTGAGATGCATGTGACCGGATCGAACCCTTTGTCCACACAGGATGACGTCGCTGCGGCGCTCGTGGCCGACGGTCTTACCGTACATGCGTGGTACGGCGCGACAGAAAAAGAATATGCGGAACACATAAGACATGCGCTTTCCTGCGGACCTCATATCATCATCGATGACGGCGGGGACCTTGTGAACATGCTACACAACGAGATGAAGGAATTGATCCCCGGTGTTATCGGAGGCTGCGAAGAGACCACCACGGGCATCATAAGACTCGAAGCGATGAACAGGGCGGGAGAGCTCAAATTCCCCATGGTCCGCGTGAACAACGCGCAGTGCAAGCATTTCTTTGACAACAGATACGGCACGGGCCAGTCCGTGTTTGACGGAATAAACAGGACCACAAACCTCATCGTTGCCGGAAAAGTTGTTGTGGTCGCAGGCTACGGCTGGTGCGGCAAGGGAACGGCAATGCGTGCGAAAGGACTCGGCGCGAGAGTCGTAGTCACAGAGATCGACCCTGTAAAAGCGATCGAGGCGGTAATGGACGGGTTTGACGTAATGCCGATGAAGGAAGCAGCAAAGATAGGCGATTTCTTCATCACGGTGACAGGATGTGAAAAGGTCATAGACGAAGAGGATTTCGCAGTGATCAAAGACGGCGCAGTTCTCTGCAACGCAGGCCATTTTGATTGCGAGATCGACATGAAGGCACTCCGCCGCATTGCGGTAGAGACACGTGAGATGCGAAAGAATATCATGGGATACAAGCTTCCCACCGGACAGTGGATATATGTGCTTGCGGAAGGACGTCTTGTAAACCTTGCCGCAGGAGACGGACATCCCGCGGAGATCATGGACATGAGCTTTGCAATACAGGCCCTTTCCGCAAAATATCTTGTGGAGTACGGGAACGAACTCACTGAAAAGCTTATCGATGTGCCGCGTGAAGTGGACGAGGCCGTTGCTGTGAGAAAACTGAAATTCCTGGGAAAAGAGATAGATGTGCTCACTCCCGAACAGGAAAAATATCTCAACAGTTACAATGTCTGATGAAAAATTTTTCGCTTTAAAGCGATAAAGCACTTGACAAGGAACTGCATTTCTGCTAAAACAGAACAGGTCAAAAGGGAGCGGTTTCCTTTAGCTTAGGGGAAACCGCTGTTATTTTAGGACAAGCGGAATAAAGGAAAAAATATGGACGACCTTAAAGAACTCAGAGACAAGATATCGGGTATAGACAGCCGGATGGTGGATCTTTTTGAAGAAAGGATGCATGTTGCGGCTGAGATCGCGGCTTACAAAAAAGAGCACGGGATGTCCGTAAAGGACGAATCGAGAGAGGAACTCCTTATCAGGAAAAATATCGAATTGATCAAGGATACCACGATCAAAGAGTATTATGTTGCATTCCAGAAGAATCTGATGCATCTTTCGTGCCTTTACCAGACAAGACTGAACGAAGGCATGAACATCTGTTATTCTGGTGTTCCGGGAGCCTTTGCCTATATAGCGGCAAAAAAGATGTTTCCCGACAGCCCGCTCACAGCTTACGGAAGCTTTGAAGAAGCCTATGAGGCCGTTGAAAAGGGCGAGCAGGACTGCGCGATACTTCCTATCGAAAACAGCTATGCCGGAGAAGTGGGAAGCGTGATGGACCTTATGTTTTCGGGAAATCTCTATGTAAACCAGGTCCTCGACGTGGATGTTGTGCACAATCTCATGTCGGTAGAGGGCGCAAAGCTTGAAAACATAAAGACTGTCGTGAGCCATCCTCAGGCGCTTTCGCAGTGCGATGCTTATATCAGGCAACACGGGTTTGACACGGAGACCTTTTCAAATACTGCGATGGCAGCAAAATATGTACAGGAACTGAACGACCCCACGGTGGCCGCGATAGCGTCAGATGAGACCGCAAGGCTCTACGGTCTTACCATGCTCGACCAGAACATAAATTCCAGCAATTCAAACACCACGCGTTTCGCATCGTTCTCAAGAGCGCAGAACAAGCCCGTGAGCTCCGCAAAACGCGGAAACGAGCATTTTATCCTGGTATTTACCGTAAAGAACGAAGCCGGCGCTCTTGCGCAGACGCTGAACATCATAGGTTCCCATAACTTCAACATGAAGACCTTAAGAAGCAGACCCATGAAAACTCTCATGTGGAACTATTTCTTCTACATTGAGGCAGAGGGGAACATCAACACTCCCGACGGGCGTGACATGCTGGTGCAGCTGAACGCCATCTGCGCAAACCTTAAACTTGTCGGAACCTACAACTGACTTACTTTGGAGGGCAGCATGCATATCGATCTTTCTTCCGAGAGCATCGGATATGACATAATACATGAAAGAGGAATACTGAAGCGCGCGGGCTCGGTGCTGGATCTTTCCCGGAAGGTGCTTATCCTTACCGATGACGGGGTCCCTGCCGAATATGCAAAGACCGTCGCAGATCAGGCAAAAGAGCCTGTGATCGTGACCATTCCTCAGGGTGAAAACAGCAAGAACGTCGAAAACTACCTAATGATCTTGAGGACGATGCTTAAAGCTTCGTTTTCAAGAAGTGACTGTGTGGTCGCGGTAGGAGGCGGCGTATGCGGGGATATGGCTGCTTTTGCGGCTTCCACCTACATGCGCGGAGTGGATTTTTACAATATCCCGACAACCGTACTCTCGATGGTGGATTCGTCCATAGGCGGAAAGACCGCGATCGACTTTGAAGGCGTAAAAAATGTTGTGGGAACGTTTTTCCAGCCGAAGGCTGTGCTCATAGACGTAGATGTCTTAAAGACGCTTGACCGCCGCCAGATATCAGCGGGACTTGCTGAAGCCATAAAAATGGCGGCCACATCGGATGCGGCGCTTTTTTCCTTCATCGAAAACAGCAGCGATGTCGACAGTGACATCGAGGAGATCATAATAAGAGCAAACGAGATAAAACGCCTTGTGGTCCAGGAAGATCCAAAGGAAAAGGGCTTGAGGCGCGTGCTCAATTTCGGGCATACCGTGGGACACGCGATAGAAAGCAGACACGAGGGAAAACTTCTTCACGGGGAATGCGTTGCTCTCGGGATGACCGTGATGTGCTCCGAAAACGTAAAAAAGAGACTCATACCCTTACTTAAGAAATACGATCTTCCCACACAGATCACCGATGACATGAAGAGCCTCACGGAACTCATGAGCCATGACAAAAAGGCTGTGGGAAAAAAGATAAGAACGGTATTTTGCAACGAGATAGGAAGCTTTGAATTCAGAGATATGACACTGGAAGAGATTTCTGCGACATGAAAAACACATTCGGGAACAGCATAACGATCACGATATTCGGAGAAAGTCACGGGGAAGCCGTGGGCTGTGTGATAGACGGGATGGCTCCGGGCGTGGAAGTGGATGAAAAAAGGATCGAGGACATCCTTTCAAGGAGAAGACCTCAGGGACTTACGGACACAGCGCGCAGAGAGCCTGACAGATTTAAGATAGTGAGCGGTGTTTTTGAAAGCCATACAACAGGCACGCCGATCTGCATCCTCATTCCGAATGAAGACAAGCACAGCAGCGATTACGAGCGAGGCCCCGCAAGGCCTTCGCATGCCGATTTTTCCGCTTTTCAGAAATATCACGGCTTTGAAGACTACAGGGGCGGCGGACATTTTTCGGGTCGTATCACTGCGGCTCTCACCGCTGCAGGAGGGATCTTCATCCCGGCGCTTGAAAGACTTGGGATAGAAGTCGGATCTCATATAGCGGAATGCTGCGGGATAAGTGACAATAGTTTTTCTTTCGATCCTTCGGATGAGATACGGATGCTTAAGACAAAAGCTTTTCCTGTCATTGATGATGAAAAAGGAAACGAGATGATAAAAGCGATCGAAGCAGCAAGAGAAGACTCCGACAGCGTCGGCGGCGTGATCGCAACGGCAGTGACAGGCGTCCCTGCGGGAGTGGGCGAACCCTGGTTTGACAGCCTTGAGGGCGAGATAAGCCATGCCGTTTTTTCTCTGGGCGGAGTAAAAGGCATCGAATTCGGTCTGGGCTTTAAGAGCTCCGGACTTCGCGGCAGCGTTTTTAACGATCCCATCCGTATGAAAGACGGAAAAGCGGTAACGCTTACAAACAACAACGGCGGCATTAACGGCGGTATATCCAACGGAATGCCGATACTTTTCAATACTGCGGTAAAACCCACACCTTCTGTTGCACGGCCTCAGCAGACAGTGGATGTATTAAAGAACGAAGAATGCGAACTTCTGATAAAAGGCCGCCACGATCCCGCGATAATAAGGCGTATCTGCCCTGTGATAGACTGTGTTACCGCGTTTGTCACAGCAGACATGCTTTCCGTAAGATACGGGACCGATGTTTTACTGAAAGGATTTTGACAAAAATGGAATACGGACTTATCGGCGAACACCTTTCTCACAGCTATTCAAAGCAGATACATGCATCGATCGCCGACTATGATTATATTTTGAAAGAGATCGCGCCCGAAGCCCTTCAGAAGTTTATGGAGGACAGGCAGTTCAAAGGGATAAACGTAACGATCCCCTATAAAGAGCGTGTCATCGGGATGCTTGACGAAGTGGACGAGACCGCAAGACACATAGGCGCAGTGAACACGGTGGTGAACATAAACGGAAAGCTCCGCGGTAGCAACACCGACGCGCCGGGACTCATGGCCCTCATCATGAAAAACAAGATCGACCTTGAGGGAAAAAAGGTACTGATCCTCGGTACCGGCGGAACTTCAAAGACCGCCGTCCATGTGGCTCACACACTCGGGGCATCGGAAGCCTTAAGAGTATCAAGGACCGAAAAGCCGGGCTGCATCACCTACGAAGATGCTGAAAGCCTTCATTCCGACGCAGGTGTCATCATAAACACCACACCTGTCGGCATGTTTCCCGATGAGGACAAGGCGCCTGTCGACCTTTCGGTTTTTCACAAGCTTTCAGGCGTGGTCGATGTGATATTTCACCCTTTCAGGACAAATCTCATCCTTCAGGCGGAAGCGCTTCATATCCCGGCATGCGGCGGACTTTACATGCTCGCTGCCCAGGCAGTTTTTGCAAGCTCGCTTTTTCTGCAAAAAACGGAGACAGACAGTTCGCTTATCGACAAAGCCTACAATAACGTCCTTACAAGTTTGAGAAACGTTGTGCTCATCGGAATGCCCTCATGCGGCAAATCAACCATCGGAAAGATTCTTTCGCAAAAGACAGGACTCAAACAGGTGGATACGGACAACATCATTACCGAACGCATCGGGATGACGATAGAGGAGTTTTTTAAGAAAAACGGTGAAAAGGCTTTCAGGGATATTGAGAGCGAAGTGATAAACGAGGTCTCAAGGCAGAACGGTATCATCATTTCAACCGGCGGCGGCGCGGTATTACGAGAGGAAAATGTGCGCGCGCTCAAAAGGAACGGCATCGTTTTCTTCCTCGACAGAAGCCTTGAGAGATTAAAGACGACAGATTCGAGACCCCTTTCTTCAGACAGGGAAAAACTGAACGAACTCTACAAAAACAGATATGACATCTATACGGCTTCCGCCGATGCGATAATAGACGGAGACCTTGGAAAGACTGACATCGTGGACATCATCACCGCCATGATACGGGAGGCGTGAAATGGGATATAAGATACTTGTACTGAACGGTCCGAATCTCAATTTTCTCGGCATCAGAGAGCCTCAGATATACGGACATGAGACCTATGACGACCTTCTTTTGATGATAAAAAAGCATGCGGCCGAGTGCAATGTGGAAGTGTCTTTTTTTCAGTCAAATCATGAAGGAGCCTTGATAGACGCCATACAGAAGGCATATTTTGACAAGATCGACGGGATAGTTTTTAATCCCGGAGCATATACGCATACAAGCATAGCCCTCGCGGACGCGGTAAAATCCGTTTCCATCCCCACCGTGGAAGTGCATATCTCGGATGTGAGCACAAGAGAGTCTTTCAGACAAGTGAGCTACATAAGAGAACACACTGTCTCACAGGTAGTGGGAGAAGGGCTTAAGGGCTACAATACAGCAATTGACAGGCTTATAGAGTACTTGGGAAAAAACAGATGAAAGCGACTTTCAGACAAAGCAGATTAAGCGGTACGGTACAGGCACCTCCGTCAAAGAGCATGCTGCACAGGCTTCTCATATGCGCGGGGCTTTCGGACGGGATATCTGTGATCGACAATACCGCGACAAGTCAGGATATACTTGCGACCATAGACTGCCTTGAAAAGATAGGATGTTTTTGCGAGCGGAAAGACGGACGCTTTATAGTGAGTCATGACATGCCTCAGGAGGAGAGCCGTCCCGTGTTCAATTGCAGGGAGAGCGGCAGCACGCTGAGGTTTTTTGTGCCCATCGCACTCGTGAAATGCCACCGCACGTTGTTTACGGGGGCAGAGAGGCTTTTGGAACGCGGGATAGGTATCTATGAAGATGTATTAAAGCCGCGGGGCGTGCGTTTTGTAAAGAGCAGGCACGGTATTGAGGTCGAAGGTGAGCTCACGGCGGGGACGATCGACATAAACGGAAATGTGAGCAGCCAGTATATTTCGGGGCTCATGTTCGGGCTTTCGTGCCTTGACGAAGCAAGCGTTATAAATGTCATCCCGCCGGTCGAGAGCAGGGCTTATATAGATCTCACCATAGAAACGCTTAAAAAAGCGGGCATCGTGATAAAAGAGATAAAAGAAAATTCGTTTTACATTGAAGGCGGACAGGAATTCCGACCGATAAACGAGGCGGCCGAAGGCGACTGGTCAAATGCTGCTTTTCTGTATGCTCTTAAAAACCTCGGAAGCGATATCTCAGTGACGGGGCTTAACGAAAACAGCGTTCAGTCCGACAGGATCTGCCTTGATTATTTTAAAAAGCTGGACGAAGATACAAAAAGTCCTCTGGATATCAGTAATTGCATAGATCTCGGACCTGTTCTCTTTGCTTATGCGGCTGCGAAACACGGCGGCCATTTCACCGGGACACGGCGGCTCCTGATAAAGGAGAGCGACCGCGCAAATGTGATGGCGGAGGAACTTGAGAAATTCGGCGTGGAAGTAAGGGTAAGCGAAAATGACGTGATCGTCACGTCAAACGGGCTAAAAAAGCCGGAAGAAGAGCTTTTTGGGCACAACGACCACAGGATAGTCATGGCGCTTTCGGTCCTCCTCACATTGACCGGAGGCACGATAAACGGCGCAGAAGCGGTGACAAAGAGTTTCCCCGATTTCTTTGAAGTGCTTAGGAGGTTATCGGCAGATGTGGAAATTGGATAAAGATAAAAAGGTGCTGATAGTGGGCCTCGGCCTTCTCGGAGGAAGCTATGCCGAAGCACTCACCGACGAAGGATTTTATGTCGGTGCGATAACGAGAAGCCGGGAAAGCATTGACTATGCTCTTGAAAAAGGCATAATTAAAAGCGGTACTACAAACGTAGAACCCGAATATGTCGGGCAATTCGATTTACTTGTTTTTTGCGTTTACCCTCATGTTTTTCTTGACTGGATCGAGAAATATCAGGGCTATATAAAGCCGGGAGCACTGCTCACAGACGTCACGGGCGTAAAGAGATCGGTAGTATATCCCATTCAGTCCATACTCCGTGAAGACCTTGAGTTCATCGGCGCCCATCCAATGGCGGGAAGAGAAGTCTACGGCGTTCAGAACGAGACAAAGGAAATGTTCAAAAACGCCAACTACATCGTTACTCCCACCTTAAAGAACACAAAAGACGGGATAGAGGCGTGTATGGATCTCGGACGGCTCCTCGGTTTCCGCTCTGTGAAGGCGATCTCTCCCGAAGAGCATGATGAGATGATAGGTTTCCTCTCTCAGCTCACGCACTGCATTGCCGTATCTCTCATGGTCTGCAAGGAATCGGAGCATCTTGTCGACTACACGGGCGATTCCTTCAGAGATCTCACAAGGATCGCAAAGATCAACGAGAGCATGTGGACAGAGCTTTTCTACATGAACAAGGATGAGCTGCTCCTGCAGATGGAACTTTTTTCCGAAAAGTTCAACAGGCTCAAGGAAGCAATAAAGGATGAGGACACTGACACCATTCATGAGATAATGCGTCTCAGCACGAAAAAACGAAAATTGTTTGACATAAACAAAAACGAAGAACATAATAATGACAACCGGGAAGGCAAGAAGGAAGGTTAAATATGAACGTTGAATTCAGAAAGCGTCTGCCTTCGGTGCAGGATGTAAAGGCTATGTATCCTGTTTCCGAGGAGCTCGCCGAAAAGAAAAAAGCAAATGACGAAGAAGTGAGAAAGATAATCACAGGTGAGAGCGACAAGCTCCTTCTCGTGATAGGGCCGTGCTCAGCAGACCGTGAGGATGCGGTGCTCGAATATATCACAAGGCTCCGTACCGTGCAGGACAAGGTGCGTGACAAGATCGTGATAGTTCCGAGGATATATACAAATAAGCCCCGCACGACAGGAGAGGGCTACAAGGGAATGCTCCATCAGCCCGATCCCAACGGTTCTCCCGATATGCTGAAAGGCCTTTTGTCGATCAGAAAGATGCATCTTGATGCACTGAAGCAGACGGGACTTTCAAGTGCCGATGAGATGCTATATCCGGAAAATCATCAGTATCTTTCGGATCTTCTGAGCTATGTGGCAGTGGGCGCGAGATCTGTGGAAAATCAGCTTCACCGCCTTACATCAAGCGGACTTGACGTTCCCGTCGGAATGAAAAACCCCACAAGCGGCGATCTTTCCGTAATGCTGAATTCCATCACCGCAGCCCAGCATTCACATGATTTCGTTTATTCCGGATGGGAAGTAAAGAGCAAGGGAAATCCCATGGCGCATGCCATTTTGAGAGGTTCCGTCAACAAACACGGAAATTCCATCCCGAACTACCATTATGAGGATCTGAAACTCTTATGCGAACTTTATGCAAAGACGGAACTCAAGAATCCCGCTGTGATCGTTGACACAAATCACGCAAATTCCGGAAAACACTTTGAAGAACAGATAAGGATCGCAAAGGAAGTGCTCCACAGCACCAGATATTCCGAGGATATCAGAAAGCTTGTAAAGGGGCTTATGATCGAATCCTATCTGCTTGACGGGAACCAGAAGCCCGACGGAGGGATATACGGAAAATCCATCACGGACGCATGTCTCGGATGGGAGAAGACAGAGAAGCTGATCATGGAGCTTGCCGAGCTCAGATGAGCGGTCTTTAGGATAAGGAGATACAAAGTATGATAAAAACTCTGGCCAAGAGTATAAGAGAATACAAAAAGGCGTCGATCCTGACACCTGTGTTCATGTGCGGCGAAGTCAGCATGGAGATACTGATCCCGCTCGTTATGGCAAAACTTATCGACAGCCTGCAGAACCAGTCCGTGCCGGAACTCATGATGTATGGTGGAATACTAATACTCACCGCGATCTTAAGTCTTACCTTCGGAACGCTCTCAGCAAGATGCGCCGCCGACGCGAGCTGCGGCTTCGCAAAGAATCTGCGTCACGACCTGTTCCACAAGGTGATGGATTTTTCGTTTTCCGATGTTGACAGTTTTTCTTCATCGTCCCTTGTAACAAGACTTACGACCGACGTTACCAGCCTTCAGAACGCATACGGAATGATAATCCGTATGGCGGTGCGCGTGCCGCTCATGTTCCTTTTCTCGATAATCATGGGCTGCACCATACACTGGAAGCTCACGATGATCTTTCTTGCGGTAGTGCCTTTCATCGCGTTTGCGATGCTTACCATCGCAAGAAGCGCACACAGCATCTTTAAGAGGATCTTTAAGAAATACGATGCGCTGAACAACTCCGTACAGGAAAACGTATCCGCTATAAGAGTCGTAAAAGGCTTTGTGAGAGAGGATTACGAGATAAAGAAGTTCAATGCGGCATCCGATGACGTGAGAAAAGACTTCACACAGGCGGAAAAGATGCTTGCATTGTTCACGCCTGTCATGCAGTTCGGTATGAACTTCGCGATGGTCGTTCTCTGCTTTTTTGCGTCAAAGATAATCATCGAGACCGGCAATTCACCCGCTCCCGAACTTACGACAGGTGAGTTTTCGTCCCTCACGTCTTACGGAGTAAAGATCCTTTCTTCACTCATGATGATAGGCTTTGCGTTCGTAATGATGACCATGAGCCAGGAAGCCGGAAACCGTGTGTGCGAGGTGCTCAACTACGAGCCCACGCTTGAATCCGACAAAAACGGCGAAAAGAATGTAAAGGACGGAAGCATCGTATTTAAGGATGTTTCCTTTAAGTATTCGGAATCTGCGCAGAAATACGCTCTTTCAGACATAGATCTTGAGATAGCGAGCGGCCAGACTGTGGGCATCATCGGATCCACAGGTTCGTCAAAGACCACCTTGATCCAGCTGATCTCAAGGCTTTATGATGTGACAGAGGGC
>JAEEGH010013040.1_pt1 | contig 18532 bp, 16 predicted proteins | sample 9134181 | NCBI WGS metagenome assembly JAEEGH01 (sample SAMN16246544, study PRJNA631951) | gut metagenome | biome: gut microbiome; feature: rumen; material: DP-attached | host: Bos | place: Iran: Karaj | collected 2018-10 | reverse complement strand
AGCTCATCACCAAGCGCCTGGGCGCCCGCTTCCGCTATGTCAACGCCCATGAGCTGCTGGATATGATGTCCCCTCTGCCCGAGGGCGGCAACCACACCACCCCCGGCCGCGTGACCCCCAACATCAACGCGGAGGACATGAAGGAAGCCGAGGCCATGGCCGACGAGCTGATCGGCGGGGCTGAGGTGGCGGACATCAGCCGCCAGTATCTCATCAACTCCCTGGTGGCCTACCTCACCGTGCGGAAGAATATGGATATCCTGGAGTGCAACGGTTTCACCGCCCCCTGTCCGGACATCTGCTCCACCCGGCGCATCAACGAGATGAAGTTCACCTTCTGCCTGACCCATTCCCTCAATATGGAGCAGGGCATCCCCTCCTCCTGCGAGTACGACGCCGACTCCGTCCTCAGCCAGCAGGCGCTGATCGCCGTTTCCGGCATGAGCCCCTACATGGGCAACACCACCCCGCTGCCCTTCGAGGATTCCACCGGCGAATTCATGTCCCTGGCCCGCTGGCCCTCCGACGAGGTGAAGGCCCGCCTCATCGCCGACGATCCCCACAATCTCTATGTCATGGAGCACTCTGTCGCCAACCGCTGCTACCGGGATCCCAAGAAGAAGGGGAAGTACGGCCTGCGCCATTTCGCCCACGATCAGAAGTTCGGCGCGGTCCTGCGCTACGACTTCGATCAGGACGTGGGCCAGACCGTGACCATGTGCCGCTTCAGTCCCGACGGAAGCAAGTTCTTCATCTCCCGGGGCGACATCGTCTGCGGCGACGGCTACAACGCCAACAACTGCAACAACCTGGTCATCTTCCGGGTGCGGGACCAGAAGGACGCCTACAAGAAGCAGTGTCTCGTGGGCAACCATGTGGCCCTGGTCTATGGGGACTATACCGAGCAGCTCATCCAGCTGGCCGAGGTCCTGGGCGTGGAGCCCCTGATTTCCATTTGAGCGCCGCAGACCGGAAAAAGGTGCGGGATGCCCTCCGGAAGTATACGGAGGCCGCGGCCTGGGAGGCCAGGTGCATCCGGGAAAACGATCCGCCGGACCTGGGCTATGTCCGGGCCCATCTCCGGGGCTACATCTTCAGCAAATACATGATGCCCGAGGGCGAGTGCCGCAGTGAGGGCATCGCGGAGCTGACGGAAGCCAGCCTGGCCAGGATGATGAAGGTGACGCCGGAGCTGGCCGCCCGGCTGGATACCGCCCGGAGCTGTGCCGGGGCCACCTCCGCCACGGTGAAAAAGGCCCTCCTGTTCCAGGCCATGGAGCGGGACTTCGGCGTGGTGCTGCCTGCGGCGGAGACCGTGGCGGCAAAGGATGTGTCGGCGCTGGCAAAGCTGGTGCTGCGCTGCAAGGCGCGCCGGGCCTTCCCGTCCTGAACAGAGATTCTTCAGATTCTCCTTATATCATGCCGGACTCGGTCCGGCAGTGCCAAGACGCATGGCTTACTCCTGAAACATGGGGCCATGCGTTTTGGCCTAGTCGGCAGACGTCTCCCCAAAGGGCCGATTCCGGCGCATTTCGGCCTTTGTGCTGCGGGAAACTTGCGCCCGTGAGAAAGGAGTTGTATCATGGCAAAGAAGGTAAAAGCGATCCGGGAGATCAAGCTGGACAAAACCGACCCCGGAAAGAAGCTGGAGAAGGACGAAGTCTGCGCCGTGGAGGAGCTGGTGGAGAACTGGATCATCCTGCGGAAAAAGGACGGGAGCTCCTGCATGGTGGACCTCGTGGACTTCGAGCGGGGCTTCGAAGCCGCGGAGGACCTTCCCGGCGCGATCGCATCCGATCCGGATTGAACCGGGCGGCGTGGGGGCTGGCCCCGCGATCTTTGCCCTGCCGCTCCGGGCCGCGCTGTCCTGCGGCCCGGGGAGCGGAAGCGTGGGCCGGAAAGTCGCTTTTTGGATGGGGACTGTCGCAAACTTTGCATGGATGATGCAAAAGGAGATTTGTACACAAAATTTTAACAGTTTTCATACCTGATTTCGGTAAAGAAATACTGGACAACGGGCTTTGTTTGTGCTATCATCATACCGCAATTAGGGCAGAGCTCAAGAACTCAGGCAGTACATATGCTGTTGTTCCCGGACAAGAGCGATTGAGGGATGTCCCAAAATAAAACAAGGAGTGAAACGAACCAAATGAAGAAGATGAACAAAAAGGGCTTCACCCTGGCCGAACTGCTGATCGTCGTTGCGATCATCGCCGTTCTGGTTGCCATTGCCATCCCCGTGTTCTCCGCTCAGCTGGATAAGGCCAAGCTCGCGACTGCGACTGCCAATGCCAGAAGCGTGTATGCAGAGTATGTCACTGCCTGCCTCGCAGACTCTACGACCGGCAACACGGCTTCTCTGCAGACCTCGATTAATGCTGCTGAATTGAAGGATTGCACGGCGACTGTTAATGCTAACGATGTTACGATTAAAACCTCGAATAACAAATACTCGCAGTCCTTTAGCATTAATCTCGGTTAAAATCTGAGCATTTTTAGCTTTTAGCGCCATAACGGATCCGTAGATTCAGGCTCCCGGGAAGACCTGAATTACCGAGCACCTCTCCTGCTAGCTGAGAGGTGCTCGTTTTATGTGCGGCAGAGCCCGCTTGGAAGCCCAGGAAGATTTCGCTTGTGTTTGTTTGAATCTTATTATATAATATCATGATTTTATTTTTTCGAGATACATGAAAAGTAGTGAATCTGCAAAGGCGGTGGAACAATGGAGATTCTGTCGGTTTCATCGGATGGCGGACCGCTGCCCGTATCCCGGCGGGCAGGATATTTGCTGCTGTCTTTTTTCATCCCGTTTCTGGTCGTAATCCTGGGAGCCGCCGCGCTCCTCGCTTTGCCTTTCGGAAGCCATAATCTTGCCATCACCGACGCCCAGTATTACTTGAACGGGGAACTGTTCTTTGCCAGGCTCCTCCGGGGGGGAGAGAATTTTTTCTATTCCTTCAACAATGGCCTGGGGGGAAACGAATGGAGCGTCATCTCCTGGGGCAGGTTCTCGCTCGCTTCGCTGCTGGCTCTCTTCGCCACGCGGGAGTCGATTCCGACTGTGTTTACCTGGATCTGTGCGGCGAACATCGCTCTCTGCGGGCTGACCATGTATCTCCTGCTGGCCCGGCTCCGGGGACCGAAGCTGAGCCATCTGATCTTTTCCTCCAGCTATGCGCTCATTGGCTTCAATGTGGTCAACTGCTATCAGACGCTCTTTTTCATCGGGCCGCAGATGCTGCCGCTGGTGGTGCTGGGCCTGGTCATGCTGCTGGAGGGGAGGCCGCCCCTGCTCTATATCCTCTCCCTGGCCTTCTGCATCTTCTGCAATTTCTATTTCGGCTTCATGCTCTGCGCTGCTTCCGTGATCCTCTTCCTAACGCATCTGTTTCTCCACCGTTTCGCTTCGAAGGAGGCGCGGTTCAGGTCCTTCCTGCGCTGGGCGGCCTCTTCCGTGATCGCGGGCTTTCTGGCGGCCCCCATGTGGTTGCCGGCGCTGAAAGCCTTTATGGGCGGTGGGCGGCTGAACCAGACAGCCCTGGCGGAATACTCCTTCCGGGAGAACATGCCCTTCATCACCATGTTTTCCAAGCTCTTCACCGGCGCCAATAGCACCGACGAGCTGGTCAACGGGAAGCCGAATATCTTCTGCGGGATCTTGGTTCTGGCGCTGGTGATCCTCTTCTTCATTGACAAGCGGACGGAGTTCCGGAAAAAGCGGGCGGCTACCATCGCCCTCGGGTTCTACCTGCTGACGTTTTTCATCCCGGCTTTCACCCTGCTGATGCACGGAGGCACCCATACCAACTGGTTTCCTTTCCGCTATTCCTTTGTTTTTTCCTTCCTGCTGATTTGCCTGGCAGCCGAAGAATTCGAGCATATCGACGAGGTGACGCTGAAGGAAACAAAACACTGCGGCGCCATCCTCCTGATTTTGGCCCTTCTGGTCTTCAGCGTTTCCTATGAATTCATTTCCGGCGGTTGCGTCCTCTTGGATTTCCTGCTCCTGCTGCTCATGTGGGCCGCTTTCCGCTTTTATAAGCTCCGTCCGGGGAAGGCACCCAAGCGTGTCCTGACCGCGCTGCTACTGATCCTGGTCTGCGGAAATCTCTATGCCAATTTCGTCGTCTCCACAAAAAAGGTGCTCGATTGGGAACTGGATCTGGAGGAATACCAGAATAATATTTTCATTTCCGGTTCCATGATCGACGCTCTGAATGAAGTCGAATCTGGCTTTTTCCGGATGGAGAAGGACGTGTCCGAAAGCAGTTCCATAGGTGCCGATCCCTATCTCTACGATTACAATGGCGTGAGTTACTCCGGGCCGGCGGTGCGGATGTTTGTTCACAAGGGGCTGCAGAAGCTGGGCGTCAACTGGTTCGATATGCGCCACTGGTACAGCGAAGGAGTGCCCTCGGCGACGGACTCCCTATTGGGTCTGAAATACCTGATCTCCTCCCGCGATCTGACCGAGGAAAAAGACTATACCCTGAAGTTCGGGGTCATGGATGACCGCATATATCAAAACCCGAATGCCCTGTCCGTCGCGATCCTGACCGACGGCGGCGCGCAGGACCTGATTCTGGGCGACGACGTGTTTGAAAACCTGAACCGGGTCTGGTGTGCGATGACCGGCCGGGAAGCCCCGATTTTCTCCGAACCGGAGGAAGTGACCTTCACCCTTCACAACGCGGTCTCCAATCAGAGCGTGAGCAGCACAGAGCTGAGGCTCAATAATGGCACGGAGAACGGGGACACGGAAGAAAACGAAGAAGAAAACGCAAAGCCGAGCGGGACGTATATCGAATATTCCTTTGCCACCGAAAAGAGCGGTCCGGTCTATATGTTCGATACCTCGATTCCTTCGTCGAGGCAGGGACTCCAGACTCCTTCGATCAAATTCTGCGGATGCTTTGAGGCGGGGGAGACGGTGACCGGAGAAATCAACGTCGGTCAAGCGGACTATCTGACCGGCGCATTCTTTCGGGGCTATTGCGCCAACCTGGTTTTTGCCGTCGCCGACAACGAGCTCCTGGAGGAATACGCCCAGCTGCTGAACAGCCGGGACACTAGCTTCAACGTGGTCCATGAAAACGATCTGACCGGCAGCTTCAACGCCGAAGAAGGCCAGCGCATCCTTTTCACCATGCCCTGGGATGAGGGTTGGACCTGTTATATCGACGGACAGAAGGTTCCTGTCGACAAGACTTGGGATCTGTTCATGTCCGTGGAGGTTCCTGTCGGCAAGCATACCTATGAAATGAAGTTTTTCCCAGCCTGGATGAACTACGGTCTGGTACTTTGCACTGCGGCGCTGATCGGCCTGGTTGCTTTCATGCTCCTGCGGAAAAGGTGTCGGGTCGCTTCGAAGCCCGTGCCGGAAATTGTCCAGGCGGACGCCGCGGATTTCCCAGCGGAGGAGCCGGGATCGACGACGGGATTACCTGAGAAGGAGGAGACGGAATGAAAGTCGTTCTGCTGGCCGGGGGCTTTGGCTCCCGCATTACCGAGGAATCCCAATATCGACCTAAGCCCATGGTCGAGTTGGGAGACATGCCCATCCTCTGGCACATAATGAAAGAGTATTCCTATTATGGCTTTGATGATTTCATCATCTGCGCGGGCTATAAGCAGCATATCATCAAGGATTGGTTCGCCTCCTATTTCCTGCGCCGCAGCGACGTTTGCTTCGATTTCACCAGCGGCAGGGAGCAGGTCTCCGTTCTGGCCCAGGATTGCGAGTCCTGGCGGGTGACCGTTGCCGACACCGGGCTGCACACCATGACCGGAGGGCGGATTAAGCGGATCCAAAAATACGTAGGTGACGAGACCTTCATGATGACTTATGGAGACGGGGTCTGCGACGTGGACATCAATGAACTGGCGGCCTTCCACCGCTCCCACGGAAAGATCGCCACGCTGACGGCGGTCATCCCCGCCCAGCAGAAGGGCGTCCTTGATATCGGGGAGAATCAGTCCGTCCGCGCTTTCCGGGAAAAGCAGATTGGGGACAGCGCGCCGATCAACGCAGGGTATATGGTGCTGGAACCGGCAATCTTCGATTATCTGAGCGGCGACGGCTGCGTTTTCGAGCAGGAGCCGCTTCAGACCCTGGCGGAGCAGGGAGAATTGAAGAGCTATATCCACCGGGGCTTCTGGCAGTGCATGGACAATATCCGGGAGAAAGAAATCCTGGAAAAGCTGGTCTCCGCCGGGAAGGCTCCCTGGATGAAGTGGGAGTGCGAAAATGCCTGAGCTGTCCTTTTACCGCGGCAAGCGGGTTTTCGTCACCGGGCACACCGGGTTTAAGGGGTCCTGGCTCTGCCGGGTGCTGCTGGATGCCGGAGCGGAGGTCACGGGCTACAGCCTGAACCCGCCTACGGAACCGAACCTTTTCTCCATGGCGGGGCTTACGGGGCATATGACGGATATCCGGGGGGATATCCGGGATTATGGGCGTCTGGCGGAGGCCTTTTCCGGGGCCAAGCCGGAGCTGGTGTTCCACCTGGCGGCCCAACCCATCGTGCGCAGGAGCTATGAAGAACCCCTCTATACCTTTGAAACCAATGTGATGGGCACGGTGAACCTGCTGGAATGCGCCCGCAGGGCGCAGACGCCGCCTGTGTCCTTCCTGAATGTGACCACGGACAAGGTTTATCTCAATACGGAACGGGAAAGCGGCTACCGGGAAGAAGAACCGCTGGACGGCTTCGATCCTTATTCCAACAGCAAGTCCTGCTCCGAACTGGCGACCCACAGCTATGCCCGCAGTTTTCTGTCCGGCCGGGGCGTCGCTGTCAGCGCCGCCCGCGCGGGCAACGTGATCGGCGGCGGAGATTTTGCCAGGGACCGGCTCGTGCCCGACTGCGTTCGGGCGGCAATGACCGGAAAGCCGATCATCCTCCGCAATCCCCGGAGCGTCCGCCCCTTCCAGCATGTGCTGGAGCCGGTCATGGCCTATCTCATGATCGCTGCGCGGCAGTGGGCGGAGCCGGAACTTGCGGGCTGGTATAATGTGGGGCCCGATGATCGGGACTGCATCACCGTCGGCGAACTGGCGGACCTGTTCTGCGCAGTCTGGGGAGCCGGAGTCCGCTGGGAGGATCGCTCCGAGCCCGGCACGCCCCACGAGGCGAGCCTTCTGCGGCTGGACTGTTCGAAACTGAAGACCGTCTTCGGCTGGACTCCCCGCTGGGATATCCGGCAGGCGGTGGAGAAGACCGTGGAATGGACCCTCGCCTGGCAGTGGGGAGAGGATATCCCCACGGTTATGGACAAACAAATCAAAGCTTTTTTGGAGGACTAAGATGAACCGCTGGAGCAGCGAGGCAGAAGCCCGGCAGACGATCCTAGCCGCCGTTTCCGACTACTACCATGCCTTTTTGGAGCCTAGGGCCCCATTCAGCCCCGGAGACCGCGTCAATTATGCCGCCAGGGTATACGACGACCGTGAAATGCGCAGTCTTGTGGAATCTGCTCTGGATTTCTGGCTCACCGCCGGGCGGTTCGCCGGGGAATTCGAGCGCACTTTCGCCGCTTTCCTCGGGGTGAAGTATGCCCATCTGGTCAACAGCGGCTCCTCTGCTAATCTGATTGCCTTCTCCGTCCTCACCGCCCCGGAGTTGGGCGAGCGGCGGATCCGCCGGGGGGATGAGATCATCACCGTGGCGGCGGGCTTTCCAACCACCGTCGCCCCCATCCTGCAGTTCGGGGCCGTGCCGGTCTTTGTGGACGTGACCGTCCCCCAGTACAACATCGACGTAGCGAAGCTGGAAGGAGCCCTCAGCGAAAAGACTAAAGCGGTCATGATTGCCCATACCCTGGGGAACCCCTTCGACCTCCGCACTGTGCGGGCTTTCTGCCAAGAGCACGGCCTCTGGTTGGTGGAGGATAACTGCGACGCGCTGGGAAGTCGCTATACCATCGGCGGGGAGACCCGCTATACCGGCGCCTGGGGGGATATTGGCACCTCCAGTTTTTATCCGCCCCACCACATGACCATGGGGGAGGGAGGCTGCGTTTATACGAATGATTCCCTCCTAAGCAGGCTGATCTTATCATTCCGCGACTGGGGCCGCGACTGCGTCTGCCCGCCGGGGAAGGATAACCTTTGCGGTCACCGTTTCGACGGGCAGCACGGAGAACTGCCGCCGGGGTACGATCACAAGTATGTGTACAGCCACCTGGGCTATAACCTGAAGGTGACGGATATGCAGGCGGCCATCGGCGTGGAGCAACTCAAAAAGCTGCCGGGATTCACAGAAGCCCGAAAGAAGAACTGGCAGCGCCTCCATGACTCGCTGGCAGCCTCTCCTGGGTCGGAAAAGATTATCCTGCCAGAGCCCACGCCGGGGAGCGATCCCTCCTGGTTCGGTTTTCTTCTGACAGTCCGTGAAGGTGTCAGCCGCAATGCCGTGACCAGGTTCCTGGAGGAACGGAATATCCAGACCCGCCTCCTGTTTTCCGGCAACCTTATCCGCCACCCCTGCTTCGATGAAATCCGGGGAACCGGCGCTTACCGGGTGTCCGGGGGCCTGGAGACAACGGACCATATCATGGCTAACAGCTTCTGGGTGGGGGTCTATCCGGGCATGACCGACGCCATGCTGGATTATATGGTGGAGAGCATCCTGGAGGCGCTGGCATGAAGGAGAGGCTCCGGGCGCTGCTGGAGAAACTGGAGCAGGGAAAGCTAGCCCCCCTGGTGCAGTTTGTCAAGTTCGGCCTGGTGGGCGTGAGCAATACCGCCATTTCCTATGGGATTGAGATGTTGGGTTATTACGTGATCCTGGCTCGGACCAACTGGCTAGAGCGCCTGCGCATTGTGGTGGTGACAACCGCCGCCTTTATGGTGAGCGTGCTGAATTCCTATTATTGGAATAACCGCTATGTGTTCAGGGATGCGGAACGGAAGACTATTCGGGACCACCTGAAGGCCCTGATGAAGATGGCCGCCTGCTATGCCCTCACCGGGCTGCTGCTGGCTCCGGTCCTGAAGGTCTGGATCCATGAACGGGGCGCAGCCTACTGGCTGGCGAGCCTGCTGACTCTGGTGGTCACGGTGCCCCTAAATTTTGCGCTGAATAAGCTATGGGCGTTTCGGAGGAGAAAGAAATGAATCAGTGAAGTGAATCCGGTAGCGAATAACACGGTGTGCTGTTTTTCTGGGAGGTGCTTAATGAAAACCAGAAAAGCAGGAATAGAACGGTTTAATCAATTCGTTTTTACCTGTTTCTTTGAGTTTATTCAAGATACGGGGATTCCAGAGGAGAAAGAGCGTGAGGAAAACCAGATTGTGGGCGAAAGAATCAACAAAGGGAATCCATAATCAACTGCAGAGTCTCAGACCTTCACAGTTATATGTAAGGCTTTCCATTTTGGGATGCTTGTCCGTGCTTGTTGCTTTCTTTATCAGCGGGGGTGAACTGATCAAATACTATTTCTGGGGTGATACCAGAGATACCGGCATGGATTTTTTCCACAGCATCGAGTATTTGCGAGGCAACCATCCTTATGAATACTTCGGGACACTTTATCCTCCTCTGGCAAATCTCTTTTTCGCAATTCTTTTGAAGCTGATCCCTTCAATGCAAAAGGAGCATATGGCCTCAAGTTTTAACAGCTCTATTGCAATGCGGGGAACGGAAAATGATATTCGAACATTTCAATCTCCGATGCTCCTTTTTATTTTTTTCGTCGTTTCCTGTGTGATGCTGGTGTCGGTCCTGACTTTTATTGTATTGCGTGATAAGGAAGACCGTCTGCGGTTGTGGCTTGTTTTATCAGTGATGTCTTCTTGCGGCGTGGTGTTTGCACTAGAGAGAGGCAATATCATCATCCTAAGTTGGGGACTGACTTTGATATTTATTCTGACCTATGACAGCAAGAACCGCTTCCAACGAGAAGTGGGTCTCATTTCTTTGGCTTTAGCCGCTGGGTTGAAGCTGTATCCGGCCTTGTATGGTTTGCTGCTCCTTAAGAAGGGACGATTCGGACAGGCAGTAAGAGCGATTATTTATGGAATCTTATGCATCATCCTGCCTATATTCTGCTTTTCTGAGGGCTTGGCTGGGCTAAAAGCTTGGGTGGGTATATTGCGGGCATATAGTGTGAACGGAAGCCTGAGTGCTGACATCAGCGCTGGTGGAGTGTTGATTGAGTTGCTGGTAGAAACCTTTGGGTTTTATGGAATTGAACTCAGTTCAGAACTGCTGCGCATAATTCAGGTGCTTCTGTTCGGTATCTTTGTTATTTCCGCTTTCCTAAGCAAGAGGCGATGGATGCAATTATATAATATAACGATGGCATTATTCCTTGTGAGCGTCCAAAACATTTACGGAATGGTGTTTTTCCTTCTTCCGTTGTTGTTTTTCTTTCGTGATGAAGATGTTTTCGAAAAAACTAACATTATGAATTATCTATGCCTGGTGACGTTGACCGTTAACATTCCAGTGTTCTGTTATGATAGTTCCGGCTGGCCAAGGCGAGAAATATATATGTTAATCTATGTAGTTATGATTTTCAAAGGAATTGTTGAATTAGTCAAAAACATCAAGGAAGGCGCTCGTTGTAGTGCCAGTGGATTTAGTTCGTAAGAATAAGCGCTGCGCAGAATATATCGAACTTATGTTGACAAGAACTCCATGGAAAGGGCAAGGATATAGAATATGAAACAACGGCTGGCGGATTATGTGGCAGGCTTTCTCGTCACCCGTGGAGTCACCGACGTGTTCACCGTTGTTGGCGGCGGCGCCATGCACCTGAATGACGCCCTGGGTCATCATCCTTCTCTGCACGTCACCTATAACCACCATGAGCAGGCCTGCGCCATATCGGCGGAGGCTTATGCCCGTTTGGAAAACCGGATCGCAGCGGTTTGCGTCACCACCGGCCCGGGCGGCACCAACGCCCTCACCGGCGTTCTCTGCGGCTGGCTGGACTCCATCCCCATGCTGATTCTCAGCGGCCAAGTGCGGTATGACACGACTGCCCGTTATGGGGAGCGCTTCACGGAGGGCTTGCCCCTCCGGGCCATGGGGGACCAGGAATACGATATCACCAGGGCCGTGCAGCATATGACCAAATATGCCGTGATGATCGAGGACCCGAAGACCATCCGATACCACCTGGAAAAAGCCTGGCACCTGGCAACCACTGGCCGGCCCGGACCCGTCTGGGTGGATATCCCGATCAACTTCCAGGGCGGTTATATCGAAACAGAGGAACTGGACGGTTATGATCCGGCGGAGGACGACGCGCTGTTGCCTCCACCTGTGAGCGAGCATACGGTCAAAGAAATACTGCACAAGATCCGCGGAGCAAAACGGCCTGTATTCCATGCGGGCTACGGCATCCGCCTCTCCGGCGGCTATGCTGCCTTCCGCCGGGTGCTGGAGAAGCTGAATATCCCAGTGGTGACCTATTGGAATGCGGTGGATCTAATCGAGGACGAGCATCCCCTGTACTGCGGCCGTGCGGGCAATATGGGCGACAGGCCAGGCAACTGGGCCATCCAGAATGCGGATCTGATCCTGGCGGTGGGTACCCGAATCTCCATCCGTCAGGTGGGCTACAATTGGCAGACCTGGGCACGATGCGCCGAGGTCATCATGGTGGATATCGATCGGGCGGAAATGAAAAAGCCCACCCTCCATGTGGAAATGCCGGTGTGGGCGGACGCGAAGGATTTCCTGTCAAAGCTGGAAGCGCTTGCTGAGGAGCGTGTGTTTACCGGAGAGGAATGGCTGGAAACCTGCCGCTCCTGGAAGCGGGACTATCCGGCGGTCCTTCCCCGCCATTGGGCGGAAAACGGGCAAACGGCCAATGTCTATGCCTTTATTCGCTATCTCAGTTCCCGCCTTCCGGAAAACAGCCTGACAGCAGTTTCCAACGGCGCATGCTGTGTGGTGGGAAACCAGGCTTACGTTATCCAAAAGGACAGCCGCATGATGAATAACAGCGCGACTGCGAGCATGGGATACGGGCTTCCCGCCGCCATAGGCACCTGCATCAGCGGAGGGAGGCGCGATACAATCTGTCTGGAGGGGGACGGCTCCATCATGATGAATCTGCAGGAGCTGCAGACCATTCTGACCAACCGTTTGCCCATAAAGATTTTTCTTATCAACAACAGCGGGTATCATTCCATCCGCATCACTCAGACCAACCTGTTCAGCGAACACACAAAGGTTGGCATCGGCCCGGAATCCGGAGATCTTTCCTTCCCGGAATTTCGCAAGCTCGCGGAAGCATTCGGTTATCCTTATCTCTGCGCCCGCAGCAATGCGGAGATGAAGGAGGCTGTGGATGCCGCCCTGGCAACGGAAGGCGCAGTATTCACGGAGATTTTTACCGATACGCAGCAGGTGTGGGAGCCGAAGAGCGCAACAAAGAAGCTGGCGGACGGAACGCTGGTGAGCCCGCCCCTTGAGGATCTGGCGCCGTTTCTGCCCCGCGAGGAACTTGAGAGGATCATGCTGATCCCTATGGTTGAGGAATAACAGGAGGGTGTTACCGTGAATTATCGAGTAGAGATACGCAAACAACTCCATATGCTGAAGGACGAATACGGATGTGTATCCATTAAGGCGGAGTTTGAAGCGGAGGGTTCCCGAAAGGATGAACTCATTATGCTGCGGGAATTCGTGGAGACTGCGGACCTTGGATTGATTATAAAGATCGGCGGATGTGAGGCCGTTCATGATATCGATCAGTCCAAACTGTTGGGTGCGACCGGCCTCATGGCTCCCATGATCGAGACTCCGTTCGCCATGGAGAAGTTTCGCGGCGCCATCACCAAACTCTACGGGGAGCAGCCCGAGGTGGAGTGCATCATCAATGCGGAAACAAAGACATGTCTTGCCAATTTCGACGATATTTTGGCGAAGGGCGATGGGTTTTTAACCGGGGTCACCGTGGGCCGAAGCGATCTTTCCGCTTCCATGGGGATCCCCAGGAAAGAGATCGAAGGAGAAGCCGTTTTCCTGGCAACGAAAGAATTCTGCCAAAAGGCAAAAGCGAAGGGCCTGACCACCAATTTCGGCGGCAACATCGGCATCGAATCCGTGCCGTTCATACAGGCTATGACGCCTTGGATCGATCGGTTTGAGACCCGGAAGGTAGTACTTACCAAAAGTACGGACGAGGCGTTTTTGAAGAAGGCAATCAGCTGTGCGCTGGAGTTTGAGCTTCTCTATCTGCGGTATAAATCAGAGTATTACCGTAACATGGCAGAGGAGGATACGGCGCGTATCGCCCGTCTGGAGCGTCAACTGCAATCTGTCTGATCGGCGTGGCAAACATGATCTGAAAAAAGGGGAATGCGGATTTGTGGACCACCGAACCATTCATACCGCTGTGGTCACCGGACCCACCGGTACCGTCAGCGAAACCCTGAGCCGGACACTGGTACGCCGGGCATATTTGTCTGCGTCGGCTGCCACTCGAATCATAGGATAGGGAGTTGGAATGACTGGTTTGCTCGGGAAAAGACAGTACTTATTGCTGATCTTGTATGGAATAGCATTGTACTTTTTTATTCGTTATGCTTTTTTGGGGTGGAAAACGGATTTCCAGACAATTGCAATCAATTGCCTGTTCACGCTTCCGTTATTCGGCCTTCTGCTGGTTCTGTTCCGCAGGCTTTGTCCTGCAATACTCATCCACTCCCTGTTGTTATTTGCAATCAACTACCTTGATCGGTTTGTTTATGCCTGTCGCTTGACGCATATTCGGTACAGCGACATCTTTTCAGTGATGGATGCTGTACGGGTCGCGGGCAGATACCGGCTGTTTTTTACGCTCTATGACGGGATCCTTCTTGCCTCGATGCTTGCATTTAACATATTGCTCTTTCTATGCAACCGATGGTTTTCGGAGAAACAATCCAAAAAGGAAAACGCTGTGATAGGTTCAGTAATACTGTGTGTATCGCTGCTTGTGTTTGCGGGGGATGCGCTGTTTTCCTGGATACCGGATACCACGGAATACTCTACAGGGGTATTCGATGCCAATAAAACCACTGAAACGGACGGCTTGTTTTATACCCTCTACAATCAGTATAAAAACAGCAGGATACAAAAGCCGGAGGGTTATTCCGCCGAAACAGCGTCATACACTATGAACCTGTTTTCGGATGAGAGTACAGACAGCGATGAACCAGTCCGGATTATCGTTATCATGAATGAGTCGCTGACCGATTATTCGTTGATCGGGGAGACTTCCTTTCCTGATCCGCTTCAGGAAATTCATGATCCGAATAATGGCTGTTTTGAGGGAAAACTTGCGGTTTCCGTATATGCCGGATATACCTGCAACACAGAGTTCGAATTTTTGACCGGCTGTTCCCTGCAGTTCTTTCCTCCAATGTATGTCCCATTCTCCCAGCTCATCGTTTCAGATACCTTGTCGCTTGCGAGAGATTTCAGAAAAGAAGGGTTGAGCGCGGTGGGGATTCACCCCTATTATTCGCAGGAATGGAACCGTCGTAGGGTATATCAGTGTTTGGGTTTTGATCAGTTCATTGCCGGAGAGGACTTTTCGACGGGAATGGCTGGCCGTGAGAATCATGGGAATATTACAGATGTACATTTGGGATCGCTGGATTTCGGAGATGATCTCGAATACCTGCGGGGATTTGTGAGTGACGCTGAGTGTTATCGCAAGGTTCTTGAAGTGCTGGACAAAACCCAACAGCCTTCCAGTTTTATCTTTGCCGTGACCGTACAGAATCACGGCGGTTTTGAGTATTCAGGGAAGGATTTTGCAAGCATTGAGTTTATTCCCGGTCATGATGATTTGAACCAGTATCTGACATGCACAAGATACAGCGATGATGCGTTTCGGAGTTTGGTCGATGTACTCTCTGAACGGGAAGAGAGGATCATCGTGTTGATGTTTGGAGACCACCAGCCTTCGCTTGATTTTTCCAGTTTCGTTCAGGGTTATGGTGATAGCTGGGATAATCGTTATTATGTACCTTATGTGTTTTGGAGTAATTTTTCGACGGCTGATGATTTGCCGGAGGTGGTCAGCGTAAACTACTTATCTGCAGTTTTGAAGCAGAAAGCCGGAATGCAATTGAACGCGTGGGATCGTTTGAGACTGAAGATTATGCATGAGTTCCCGGTGGTTACTGCTCAAGCGGTACTAAATAAAGAATTGAAGCCTGCCCTTCCAACAGAGCTGCAACTGAAGTTATATGCCATCGTTCAGTATTATCAGCTGTTTGATGCAGATAAATGAGAAGGAAAACTAAGTGTGAGACTAAAAGAAGTATTAAAAAAAGAAATCACATATAAGTCACTCCTGATCGTGCTCTTACTTTTATCTGCGATTTTCGTGCCGAGCTTCATGGCTCTGCGGTATCGGAGCGCTTATCAGCAGGCGCTGCGGGATGTAGAAAGAGTAAAGAATACATCAGCGATTCGAGACTTAAACGCGGCTTATGCCGGAAACGCTGAGAATAGTAGCGCCTCTGCTGAGGAAATCATCGATGTTCATGCCCTCTTATGCAGAGGAAAAGTGATTGCTCATGCTATGGGGGGATATGAGGGAAATACATATTTGAACTGTCTGGAAGGTTTCCTGGAAGCATACAAACGAGGATGCCGTGCTTTTGAGGCGGATTTCAGCATTACCAGAGATGGGTATATCGTGTTGCGGCACGATTGGTCACTACCTCTTCAAGAGGGAATTGATTTGTTCCATGTGCCCACCAGAGAGCAATTTCTGTCTGTACCAATCTTGGGAAAATATACGCCACTTTCGTTCCGAGATTTGCTGGCATTAATGGCGGAGTACGAGGATATCTGTGTGATTACGGATACAAAATATGCCCAACCGGAGCTTGCTGTAATGATGTTCCAGTCAATGCTTGAGGATGCCAAAGCGATGAATCTTTCCGCTGTATTTGAACGGGTGATTGTGCAAGTGTATTCTGAAGATATGCTATTTGCCTTGAAAGCTGGGTTCGGCTTTTCTAACTATATCTATACACTGTATCAGCAAGAATTCGATGAAACGGACAGTTCTTTTCGAGAGATTGCCAGCCTTTGTTATGAGAATGGCGTAAGGTTTATTACGATGCATGTGGATCGCTGGAGGGAGTCTTTTTCCGTGATTGCAAAAGAGAATGACTTGTTCTGCCTTGTCCATCCAGTTACAGATGTATCGCTTGCAAAGAGCTTGATATCTTCCGGTGTTGATGCCGTGTATTCCTTTTCCTTGTCTCCAGACGAAATTTCTTCATAGGAATCTTGACTCTAGCATGTTCGGAAAGTAAACCAGACCAAGCTGAAATACGAAAGACAGTCGGCGTGGAACATACCCAAGAGAGGAGACACAGTTTTTGGAATCTCGGTTAATTTGTGCCGCCGTGGTCACTGGGCCTACCGGAGCCATCGGCCAGGCCCTGTGCCGGACACTGCTGAGCCGGAGCGTTCGGGTCTATGCTGTCTGCCGCCCGGACAGCCCCAGGGCGAAGACGCTTCCGAAATCTGAGAATTTGACCATCGTTCCCCGCTGCATGGAGGAACTGACACGGCTGCCGGAGCAGATACCGGAGAAAACCGATGCCTTTTTCCACCTGGCTTGGGCGAAGACCACCGGGGCGGGGCGTAACGATATGCCCGCACAGATCAACAATATCCGCTATACCGTGGACGCTGTCCGCGCTGCGGCGGCTCTGGGGTGCAGGGTTTTCGTGGGAGCCGGAAGCCAGGCAGAGTATGGGAGGGTAAACGGCCCTCTGCGCCCGGACACCCCCTGCTTCCCGGAAAACGGGTACGGTATGGCAAAGCTCTGCGCCGGTCAGATGAGCCGGACGGAGTGTGCCCTACTTGGTTTGGACCATATCTGGATGCGTATCCTCAGCGTATACGGACCGTTTGACGGGGAGAACAGTATGATTTCCACCGTCATTCGTTCTCTCCTAGCTGGCAAGAAGCCTTCCCTCACCGCCGGGGAGCAGCTTTGGGACTATCTCTATTCTGAGGACGCGGCGGAGGCCCTCTGTCTAGCGGCGGAAAAGGGGCGGAGCGGTGCGGTATATCCTTTGGGCAGCGGAAAAGCCCGACCATTACTGGATTATGTGGAGGAACTGCGCGACGTCATCGACCCCACATTGCCACTTGGCTTCGGGGAGATCCCTTACGGAGAAAAGCAGGTCATGCACTTGGAGGCGGATATATCCGCACTTTGTGAAGACACCGGATTCATGCCTGAAACGAGCTTTGCTGAAGGGATTCAAAAGACCATCCAATGGATGGAGGACAGATAAGCATGACAGACAATAACAAAAAAACTATCTCCGTCATGATACCTTGCTATAACGAGGAGGAGAACGCGCGGCCCATCTGCGAGGCGGTGCGGGAGCAGCTCACAAAGAACTGCCCGGCCTATGACTATGAGATCCTCTTCATCGACAACAAGAGTACCGATGGCACCCGGCGAATCCTGGAAGAGCTATGTGCCGAGGACAGGCATGTGAAGGCGATCTTCAACAGCAAGAATTTCGGTCAGTTCAACAGCCCTTTTCACGGCCTGCTCCAGACCTCCGGGGATTGTGCCATCACCCTCTGCGCAGATTTTCAGGACCCGCCGGAGCTGATCCCCCGCTTTGTCTCCGAGTGGGAGAAGGGGTATAAGATCGTCATCGGCCGCAAGACCAAAAGCAAGGAGAGCCGCCTCGTTTACTTCCTGCGCGGCTGCTATTACAAGCTGCTGAAGCGTATGAGTAGCGTGGAGATGATTGAGCAATTCACGGGCTTTGGCCTGTATGACCGCAGCTTTGTCGACACCCTGCGAGAACTCCATGACCCCATCCCTTTTATGCGGGGCATAGTTGCGGAGCTGGGGCCGGAGCGCAGTGAGATCGAATACGAGCAGCCGAAGCGTCGGGCGGGCAAGACCCACAATAATTTCTACACGCTCTACGACGCGGCCATGCTGAGCTTTACCAGTTATACGAAAGCGGGACTGCGGCTGGCCACTTTTTTCGGCTTCCTTATCGCCGGGCTGAGCTTTTTGATCGGCCTGTTCTATCTGATCGCCAAACTGATTGCCTGGAACAGCTTCACTGCGGGCTACGCGCCGATGATGATCGCTGTGTTCTTTATGGGCGGTATCCAGTTGGCCTTTCTAGGGTTCCTGGGCGAGTATGTCATGTCGATCAATACAAGGATTATGAACCGCCCGCTAGTTGTCGAGGAAAAGAGAATCAACTTTGATGATTGATTCGAATGACTCGAATGAATTCCAAATCATATAAACCCTTGAAGAGCCTCTGCTTCCATAGTAAAAAATACAAGAGCATGCAAGATTGCCCTAAGATGATTAGGTACAGAAATCATTATAAGCAAATGCTCTCGGCATAGAAGCAATTGAAGGGCAGGAGAGAAAGAATATGATTGAAATAGATGCTATCCGGGAATTATCGCGGCTCAGTGAAGAAGGAAATGTCGAGGCAATAGGCAACCTTGGGAAAGACTATTATTTCGGGTGGACACGGAAACAAGACTATGAAACCGCACTA
>JAEEGH010013039.1_pt1 | contig 18533 bp, 19 predicted proteins | sample 9134181 | NCBI WGS metagenome assembly JAEEGH01 (sample SAMN16246544, study PRJNA631951) | gut metagenome | biome: gut microbiome; feature: rumen; material: DP-attached | host: Bos | place: Iran: Karaj | collected 2018-10 | reverse complement strand
CCGTAGAACGGTTCGACGAATTCCTCGCGCGGATCTTTACAGCGGAGGAACTGCAAAACGTCTATTACCACACCGCCCTGCGCGCCTTCCCCAGGCTCGCGGCGTACCTGAAGGAAGCCTAGATGAGTCAGTTAAAAGCATTTATCAAAAGTTTTACCCCGTATCAGAAGTGGTACCTGGGCATCGTCCTGGCGATCACGGTCATCTTCGTCATCTTTTTCCCGGACTATATGCTCGAGGACACGTCCAACACGCTGCTGGTCGTCGCGTCCATCGTCTGCGTGCTGTCCAACCCGATCTGCGAACTGATGATCTCCAAACAGAGCAAACTGAATTTCGTCGTGGACATCCTGTTCGTCGAACTGTCCGAACTCATCGTCTGTTTCTACAACGGCTGGTTCGTGACCGCCATCATCATCTGCGTGTTCTGGATCCCCGTCAGCGCGCTCAGCTACTGGCGCTGGAGCCGTCACCAGGATGAGGAGAAAGAGGAACTGACCGTGGTCAAGACCCTCACCCCGAAGCAGGATATCCTCGTGATCGCCGCCATTTTCGCGTTCGCATTTGTCGCCGGTTCCCTCATCCGGATGATCCCCGGCGCGGCGGACTCCTACGTGGACGCGCTGTCCTCGGGCTTCGGCATCGCCAACGGCGTGCTGCTCCTGCTGCGCTACCGCGAGCAGTGGTACGCCTGGATCATCACCCTCATCATGGACGCAGCCCTGTATATCCGCGGCGGCGCCTACATCATGCTGATCACCGTGGCGGCCATGATGGTGAACACCTGTTACGGCTACTGGAAGTGGTACCGCTACAACAAGACGCACGCGGACGCGGTATAGCGCCTACAGTTTTCCCAAATACTCCAGGATATCGATCGCGTTGGTATCCGGCTTTACTTTCGGCATGGTCTTCTCGATCATGCCTTTTTCGTCGATGACGTAGGTGGTGCGCACGACGCCGAAACTCACCTTGCCGTACATCTTCTTCTCCTGCCAGACGTCGTAGGCTTTGATCGCTTCCAATTCCGGATCGGACAGCAGCACGAAGGGCAGGTCATATTTCTCCGCGAACTTCTGATGGGACGCGGTCGAATCCTTGCTGACGCCCACCACGGCTACGTCTCTGTCTTTGAATCCGTCGTACAGCGACGCGAATGCACAGGCCTGACGCGTGCAGCCCGGCGTATTATCCTTGGGATAGAAGTACAGGACCAGCTTTTTCCCCGCGAAATCCTCCAGTTTTACGATGTTTCCGTCTTTGTCCGCCAGCGCGAAGTCCGGCGCTTTCGTTCCTTCTTTCAGCATGGTGTTGCCTCCTTTTATCTGTATTGTACCATATGTTAAAATACAGGTAAGAACGATTCTAAACGACCGGATTTTACGGAGGCTGACGATGAATACCAGATTTGAGATCCCCGACCTGATCCTCTATAACGGAACCATTTTTACAGCGGATGAGACCGACAGCGTCTGCAGCGCTTTGGCCATCTGCGGCAACGAGATCGTCGCGACCGGCGAAAGCGACGAGATCCTGGGCCTTGCCGCTCCCTGGACGAAATTGATCGACTTAAAAGGGCGCAGCGCCATGCCCGGCATCAACGATTGCCACAGCCATCTCTGGCAGGCGGGGCAGACGTTCCGGGGCGTCGTGCTGTTCGGCATCGACAGTTTCGATATGCTGAAGGAAAAGCTGGCGGAGAGAGCCGCCGTCACGCCGAAGGGCAAGTGGATCACCGGCTGCAGCTATATCGAATCCCAGTTCAAGGAAAACCGAAGCTTTACGAAAAAGGAACTGGACGAGGCTGCGCCGGATCATCCGGTGGTGTTCGACCGGGTATTCGGCAGCAGCGTGGCGAATTCCAGAGCGCTGCAGCTGGCCGGGATCACGAAGGACACGCCGGACCCGGAGAAAGGCGAGATCGTACGCGACCCGGTCACCGGCGAGCCGAACGGCATCCTGCACGGCAACGCCATGATGCTGGTGAGAAACGTCATGGACGTGGCCAGCGGCATGGCGGGAGACGGCGCGGGCGATCCTTCCCCGGAGACCTTTATCGAACTGATCCGCACGGCGCTGCCCGTCTACAATGCCTGCGGCATCACCAGCAACACGGAAGCGGGCGGCACCCGCAATCTGGCCAGGGCTTATCACCGCCTGTACGAGCAGGGCGAACTGACCCTCCGCATGGCGCTGATGCCTTCCTGGTACGGGTTCAACTTCCTGCCGAACGACGAGATGCTGGCACATGTGATCGACGATTACGATTTTGCCGCGGGTTACGGCAACGAATGGATCCGCTACAGCGGACTGAAGATGGCCATCGATTACGGTCTGACGTCCAAGACCGCCCTGAAATCCTGGGCGTACGTGGGGGACGACGGACCCCGTCAGGTGCCGCTGCGACTGGATCTGGACAAACTGGACGGATACGTCAAGACCGCCCACGACGCGGGCTGGGATATCGGCATCCACGTCATGGGAGATATCGCCCTGGAACGGGCGGTGGAGGCGATGTACAAGGCATGGAAAGCGAATCCGAGAGAACACCGGCACAATATCATCCACGCGTATTTCCCCACGGAAAAAGCGCTGGCGATGATGGAAGAGATGGGCATCATGGCCATCGTGCAGGGGTCGTTCATCTACGGGGAAGGGGACGGCTATCCGGAGCTGCTGCCGCCGGACAAGATCGAAAGCTACACGCCGCTGCGCACGTATCTGGATCACCACATCCGCTGCGGCCTGTCCACGGATATGCCCTGCGGCGCGCTGGATCCGTTCTGGAACATGTACAGCGCGGTCACGCGCAAGGCGATGCGCGGCACGTCCCTGGGGACGTCCGAATGCGTCACGGTAAAGGAAGCGGTGAAGATGATGACGTACAACGGCGCCTATCTGACCCGTGAACAGGACGTCAAAGGCTCGCTGGAGCCCGGAAAACGGGCGGATATCGCGATCCTGGACCGCGACCTGGACGGCATCGATCCGGAGGATATCCGCAATATCAAGGTCGACATGACGATCCTGGACGGCAAGGTGATCTTTACAAGAAATTGACCAACACGTAGATCCAGTGGGCGGCGAAACCCGCCGCGATGCCGCCGATGGTGTGAGAGACGAGCGCTTTGCCGGTCAGCTCCTTGCAGTGCAGGCTGTCCATCATGGACGTGTGCGTGCTGAGATAGCCGCTCCAGCACATGCACATGGCGGTGAAGACGGCCACGTCTCCGCCGGCCAGCATCCCTCTGGTCGCGAGACCCGAAGCGAGGGAAATGGCGGCGCCTGCGGCGCCGAGGGCGGTCACCGGCACGCCGATGGCCTGGGTGTTGCTGAAGCCGAACAGCGGCTCCAGGATGAAGTTCAGCTTGGCGGCCACCGCGGGGATCAGTCCCACGCCTTCGTAGGCGGCTCCGGTGTAGAGCCCGCTGTCTGCGGGGCCGTTCATCAGGAGCATGACGAGCGTGCAGATGATCAGGACGCCGGGAACGATGCCCGCGCCCAGCTTCAGACCGTTTGCGCCTCCGTCCAGAAGGGCTCCCAGCGTGCGGTTGCCCAGGTTGCCCTTGCGCACGAGGCGCAGTCCCGGCTCCAGCTCGCCGATCTCGCTGTCGTCCGCGGAAGGGAAGACCTCCGGCGCGCCTGTTTCCGTGCCGTACACTTTTTTCGTAAAATGCAGCATGATGCGCGTGCTGACGATCGCGCCGACGGTGGCGCCGGCCAGGCCGATCACGACGGCTTTCACGTAGGACTCTCCGGTGATGGACGCGAGCGACAGCATATAGGTGCAGACGATCAGCCCCATGCCGAACGACGTGCCGAGGTTCGTCAGGGCAGGGAACTGATAGGCTTTGAAATAATACTTGTAGCGGGGATTGGCGGTGAGCGCCAGGATCGCGGGATTGTCGGACAGGAACGTGGAGACCATGCCCAGAGACGCCGCGCCGGGCAGTCCGAAGACCGGTTTCATCAGCGGACGCAGCAGGCGGTCCATCAGGGCGACGAAGCCGAATTCGGTCAAAAGTTCCGAGACCGCTCCCATGATGACGCAGACCGCCACGATATACAGAACGGTATTGATCAGAAGGTCGAACGCCGTCTTCATGATCGTGTTGATCATGTTCGCCATGCCCATGCGCATGGAAAGATATGCGAAGAACGCAATAAAAATGACGGGGAAGACAACAGTCTCCGCACTGAAGGTCTTCTTGACCGTATATTTGCTGTCAGGATTCATTGAATACACACCTCTGCGGCTATTATAACACATAGCGCGGAGAAGATAGGAGGCATCGAATGAAACAGCTGAACGAATTGAATCAAAACGAGTTGCTGGACGTGATCAAAGCGCGCCGCAGCGTCAGAACGTTCGACGGGAACGGCCTTGCCGCGGAAGAGATCGCGGCTCTGCAGGAATTCGCGGACCGCGCGGGAAACCCCTATGGGCAGAGCGCGGTGTTTCAGATCTTTTCCGCAGAGGAGCACGGACTTTCCAGTCCGGTCATCGCGGGAACGGATCTGTACCTGACCGGCAAGATCCAAAAGCAGTCCCACGCGGAGGAAGCATTCGGTTACAGCATGGAGGAAGTGGTGCTGTTTGCGCAGGCCAACGGCATCGGCACGACGTGGATCGCCGGCACCATGAACCGGGGCGCTTTCGAGAAAGCCTGCGGCCTGACTGATGGGGAGGTCATGCCCTGCGTATCGCCTCTGGGTCACCCGGCGAAGAAGATGTCCATCAAGGAGAGCCTGATGCGAAAGGGCGTAAAGGCGGACAGCCGCCTGCCGTTCGAACAGCTCTTCTTTGCGGGATCCTTCGATACGCCCTTGCACAAAGCCGCCGCGGACGATCTTGAAGACGCGCTGGAAGCGGTGCGCTGGGCTCCGTCCGCCGTGAACAAACAGCCCTGGCGGCTCGTCGTATGCGAAGACCGCGTCCATTTCTTCGAAAAGAAGGACAAGGGCTATGACAACGGAGACTGGGATCTGCAGAAGGTGGACCTGGGTATCGCGCTTTGCCACTTCCTGCGGATGACGAAGGCCGGTGGCCTTTCTCCTGCCTGTGTGATCGAGGATCCGGGCATCGCCTGCCCGCCTTCGACCTGCTACGTCGCGACGGTCGTGCTGAAATCGTAAAGAATAAAGTCAGGAAGGCCCCATTTCAGGGGCCTTTTATGATATACTAAACAGGTTATGAGCAAAGAAACGGTCATACAACTGAAAGACGTTGGCTTTTCGTACTATACCGAGAACGAGGACGGATCGCTGAATACGGATACGGACGTCACGATGAAGCATTCGGAAAAGCGCATGGCGCTGGACGGGGTCACGCTCGACATCGAGCGGGGCAGTTTTGTCGCGGTCGTCGGCAGCAACGGCAGCGGCAAATCCACGCTGGCGAAGCATCTGAACGCGCTGCTTCTGCCGACTTCCGGCGAAGTGTTCGTCTGCGGCATGTCCACGGCTGACCCGGAGAATACCTGGGAGATCCGCCGCCGCTGCGGCATGGTGTTCCAGAATCCGGACAACCAGCTCGTTTCCTCCGTCGTGGAGGACGACGTGGCGTTCGGCCCGGAGAATCTGGGCGTGGAGCCCTCAGAGATCCGCCGCCGGGTGGACGAGTCCCTGAAAGCGGTCGGCATGTACGAATTCCGCAAGAAAGGCCCCCATCTGCTGTCCGGCGGACAGAAGCAGCGGGTCGCCATCGCGGGCGTGCTGGCCATGCAGCCGGAATGCATCGTGTTCGACGAACCGACCGCCATGCTGGACCCCTCCGGCCGCGCGGAGATCCTGAAGATCATCCGCGGGCTGCACGGGCAGGGGAAGACCGTCATCCTGATCACGCATTTCATGGAGGAGGCGGCCCAGGCGGACCGCATCGTCGTGATGGATCAGGGCCGGCCCATCCTGGACGAAAGCCCGGATAAGCTCTTTGCCCATGCGGAGAAACTGCATGCTCTGAACCTGCAGATGCCCTTCGGCGCGTCCATGGCGAACAAGCTGGCCGCGCGGGGCGTCGCTCTGCCGGAAGGCATCATCACCTCGGAAAGGCTGGCGGAGTGTCTATGCGGATAGAAGTCAGAGATCTCGGATATATCTACAGCGAAGGCATGCCCTTCGAATCCGTGGCGCTCGAGGGCGTCAGTTTTACCGTGGAAAGCGGCGAGTTCGCCGCGGTCATCGGCCATACGGGCAGCGGCAAATCCACGCTGCTGATGCACCTGAACGGTCTGATGAAGCCCACGCACGGCTGCGTGCTGGCGGACGGCATCGATATCAACGAAAAGACGAAAGAGGCGCGGGAAGCCCGCAGAAAAGTCGGCCTGGTGTTCCAGTATCCGGAGTACCAGCTGTTCGAAGAGACCGTCCTGAAAGACGTCTGCTTCGGTCCGAAGAATTACGGCTTCAGCCCGGAGGAATGCGAAGCGAAGGCGATCAGCGCCCTGAAGCTCGTGGGCATCGATCCGGACGTAAAGGGCGGCGTTTCGCCTTTCGAACTGTCCGGCGGCGAAAAGCGGCGCGTTGCGATCGCGGGCGTTCTGGCGATGGAGCCTCAGGTGCTGATCCTGGACGAACCTACGGCGGGACTGGATCCGAAAGGCCATCAGGACATCCTGGACATGGTGAAGAAGATCCACGAGGACAGGAACCTCACCATTCTGCTCGTCAGCCACAACATGGACGACGCGGCGCGGCTGGCGGACCGCATCCTCGTGCTGGACAAGGGGCATCTTGCCATGGACGGCACGCCGCAGGAAGTGTTTTCCCATTACGACGAACTGCACAGCATCGGCCTCAGTACGCCGTCCGCTTCCGAACTGCTGCACCTTTTAAAACAAAAGGGATTGAACGTCGACCCCAATATCTTTGACGAAGACGAAGCGGCAGAAGAGATCGTAAGGGCATTGGAACATAGATAATGGCGATCAAAGACATCACGCTCGGACAATATTATCCCGGAGATTCCGTCATCCACCGTCTGGATCCCCGTACGAAACTCATCGGCACAGTACTTTTCCTCGTGTCGCTGTTTGTCGTGAAGAGCTTTACCGGATTCCTGTTCTGCGCGATCTGTCTTGGCATCCTCGTCAAACTGTCCGGCGTGCCGTTCAAATTCATGGCGCGCGGCCTGAAGGCCGTCATGTTCCTGATCGTGTTCACCGCGGTCATCAACCTGTTCATGACCCCCGGAACGCCCATCTGGCAGTTCGGCATCCTGAAGATCGCCCGGGAAGGCATCTACCGCGCCGTCTTTATGGCGATCCGCCTGGTGATGCTCATCTTCGGCTCTTCGCTGCTGACCCTCACGACGAAGCCCGTCGCCATGACCGACGGCATGGAGCGCCTGTTCCGTCCTTTGGCGAAACTGGGCCTGCCGTCCCACGAACTGGCCATGATGATGACCATCGCGCTGCGCTTTATCCCCACGCTGCTGGACGAGACCGACAAGATCATGAAGGCGCAGACCGCAAGAGGCGCGGATTTCGAAAGCGGCAATCTGCGGGAGCGCGCCAAGGGGCTCATCCCGCTGCTGGTGCCTCTGTTCGTCAGCGCGTTCCGCATCGCGGCAGACCTGGCCATGGCCATGGAAGCCCGCTGCTACCGGGGCGGAGACGGCCGCACCCGCATGAACGGCATGGCGTTCACCCGGCTGGACCGGATCGCCGCCGTCCTGATCGTATTGTATTTCGCCGCGGTCATCGCCATCGGAAGGCTGCCGCTGTTCTAAATGAGACAACGCAAGGTAAAAAACAGAGACGCGATCTGCGAGGCGTGCGCCGCCTGGATCGCGGATGACCCCAGGGAAAGAAAAGGCCGCTGGCGCGAAGCCTTCGCGGACCCGTCGCTTCCGCTGCACGTGGAGATCGGTTCGGGCAAGGGCAGATTCATCTGCGAGATGGCCCGTCTGCACCCGGAGATCAATTTTCTGGCGGTCGAGGGCGGCGCGAAGATCAACGTCCGCATTCTTCAGAAAGCAAAAGACTACAATCTTTCCAATCTTCTTGTTATAATGAGTTATATAGAGGATGCCCGGGACTTTTTCGCCGCCGGCGAACTGGACCGCATCTATCTGAACTTCAGCGACCCCTGGCCGAAGGCCCGCAACGCAAAAAGGCGCCTGACGCACCGCAGCAAACTGGCCGCTTACGAAGCCTGCGCCGCGCCCGGCGCGCTGCTTCAGTTCAAGACGGACAACGACGGCCTGTTCGCGTTTTCCCTGGACGAGATCCGCAGCCGCGGATTGCTGATCCGCTGGGTCACGAAGGATCTGCATCACAGCCCCTACGCCGCGCGGAACGTAGAGACCGAGTACGAACAGAAATTCTCCGCGAAGGGTAAGTCCATCAACTGCCTGCAGGCAGTTCTGAGCAGAAAAGGAGGAAAAAATGGCTGTTAAATTAGGCATTAATGGCTTCGGCCGCATCGGCAGCATCGCGCTGCGTATCGCGCTGCAGCAGCCCGAAGTATTCGACGTCGTAGCGATCGCCAAGCGCGAGGCGGACATCGATTACATGATCTACATGATCAAGTATGATACGGTCTACGGACGCTTCCCCGGCACGCTGGAGAAGGCGGAAGACGGCATCATCATCAACGGCAAGAAGATCCTGGTCTACAGCGAAGGCGACGCTTCCAAGATCCCCTGGAAGGAACTCGGCGCGGAGTACATCGTCGACGCGACCGGCGCGTACGTAAAGTCCGAGGACGCGAAGGATCACTTCATCGGTGGCGCGAAGAAAGTCATCATGTCCGCTCCTGCCAAGGATAAGGTGACCCCGACGTTCGTCTACGGCGTCAACCACGAGAAGTACGAGAGCTCCATGGACATCGTTTCCGCGGCAAGCTGCACCACGAACTGCCTCGCTCCCCTGTGCAAGGTGCTGCAGACTGAATACGGCATCGACGGCGGCCTGATGTCCACCATCCACGCAGCCACCGCGAAGCAGAAGGTCGTAGACGCCAAGTCTCTGAAGGACTGGAGAACCGGCCGTTCCGTCTTCGGCAACATCATCCCGACCGCGACCGGCGCTGCGAAGGCTGTTGGCCTGGTCATCCCCGAGATCCAGGGCAAACTGACCGGCATCGCTTACAGAGTCCCCATCGCCGACGTTTCCGTCATCGACCTGAACGTCAAGCTGGAGAAGCCGACGCACTATTCGGACATCTGCGAAAAGGTGAAGGCTGCAGCCGAGACGTACATGAAGGGCGTCATCGAATACGTGGACGACGAAGTCGTTTCTTCCGACTTCATCGGCGCATCCACCCCGACCTGCTTCGACGCGCGCCAGGGCATCGAGATGAACGAATACTGGTTCAAGCTCGTAGCCTTCTACGACAACGAGTGGGGCTACACCGCCAACATGCTGAGACTGATCGCCCACATGGCGGAAGTCGACGCGAAGTAGTCCGCTGCAAGCACGAGAATCGCAGAACACGCAATGAAAGGACCGAAGGGAATTCGGTCCTTTTTCTTTACTTTTTTCAGGAGCAGCAGAACCCCGGCATAGATGCCGCCTGTCAGCATGGAACCACAGGCGATGCACAGCAGGGGACGAAAGCCGAGACAAAAACCCAATGCGCTGTACAGTTTTACGTCGCCCATGCCCATCAGCGGAATGAGAACAGCCGGAATCACTGCAGCAAAAAGTCTCGCGCCAAGCGGTGTACTGCTCAAAAACGGCGCCGCTGCCAAAATCGCTATCGTATACCGGTCCGGAATGGTAAGACTGCGGACGTCTTCGACTGCGATCCGCACAAGCCAGAAAACCGTCCAAATAAAAAATATGGTATCCATATTTGCAGGATACCATATTTTGGTAAATATGCAAGATTTTCTTTATCTCTGTCCGCTGGCGTTCAGCACGTTGCGGATCTTGTGCTGCACCATGCGCTTGATGGCGTCTCTGGCCGGTCCCAGATATTTTCTGGGGTCGAAGTCCTCGGGATGCTCCACGAAGTGGCGGCGGATCTCCGCGGTCATCGCCAGACGCAGGTCGGTGTCGATGTTCACCTTGCAGACGCCGTGTTTGACCGCTTCGAGGATCATGTCTTCGGGCACGCCCTGGGCGCCGGGGATGTTGCCGCCGTATTCGTTGCAGCGGGCGACGAACTCGGGCAGGACGGTGGATGCGCCGTGAAGTACGAGCGGGGTGTCCGGGATCAGCTTGTGGATCTCTTCGAGCCTCTCGAAGTCCAGATAGGGCGTTCCCTTGAATTTGTAGGCGCCGTGACTGGTGCCGATCGCGACGGCCAGCGAGTCGACGCCGGTACGTTCGACGAATTCAGCCGCTTCTTCCGGCACGGTAAACGTGGCGGAACGCGCGTCGACCTTGATGTTGTCTTCCACGCCGGCCAGCTTGCCCAGTTCCGCTTCGACGACCACGCCGTGGGCGTGCGCGTATTCCACGACCTCTTTGGTCAGGCGGATGTTCTCTTCGAATTCGTGCTTGGAACCGTCGATCATGACGGAGGTGAAGCCGTCGTCCACACATTTCTTGCAGATATCGAAGTCTTCGCCGTGATCCAGATGCAGGCAGATATCGATGCCGGTATCGATCATGGCAGCTTCCACCAGTTTCGTCAGGTAAGCGGGCTTCGCGTATTTGCGGGCGCCTGCCGAGACCTGCAGGATCAGGGGAGCGTTCTCTTCCTGAGCCGCTTCCACGATGCCCTGGATGATCTCCATGTTGTTGACGTTGAACGCTCCGACTGCGTAGTCCTTGTTCAGCGCCTTTGCGAACATTTCTTTTGTGGTTACCAGTGCCATAATTACCTCCTACATGAGAATGTTGATGATCTGTTCGGCAGAACTGCCTTGCGGGATCTTATAGGTTCCGTATTTCATCTTCATCGTCGCGCCCAGTTCTTCGACTTTTTCCATGAACGCGTCCTCGTCGCTGATGATGCCCTGCGCCTTCAGGATCCTTGCGATCCCCAGCGCGGAAGATCCTTTCGGGATCTCGACGACGTAATTGCCCTCGGCGTCGGTCTGCGCCGTCTGCGTGGGGTCTTCCGCCGGCTGGCCTTCCGCCTGCGATTCGTCCGCCGGCATCTGTTCGCCCTGGCCTTCTTCAGAAGGTTCCGTCGTGATGTCCTCCGGGTTTTCGTTGAAATCGTCCACGTTGGTCGGCGTCAGATCCACGTCGGAGAAGTCGACTTCCCCGGTCTGGGTCTGGGTTTTTCCGGCTATATAATCCGGGTATGCCATGATGTTCGTGACCCGCCAGAAGATGATCGCCCCCGCGACCGCGATGATCAGCAGGGCAACAAAGATATCGTTATAGTCGTAGATCAGATCCTTGATTTTTTTCATGATGTTCCCCTTTCTGCAAATTCCAATACCACCAATAATTTTATCACACCGCAGGCTTTTATGGTATACTGTTTTAGTTATGAGAGAAGTAACGATCACCGCAAACGACGCAGGACAGCGGCTGGACCGCTTCCTGAAGAAATACCTGTGCAACGCCCCGCTCAGCCTGGTCTATAAGGCTGTCCGCAAAGACGTAAAAGTCAACGGAAAGCGGGCGAAAGAGGAGACGCTTCTCGCGGAAGGGGACGTGCTGCAGCTCTATCTGTCCGACACGGATCTGGACGCGCTGACGCAGAAGAAGCGCCGGACGGCCGCTAAGCGGCAGTTTGCCATCGCCTGCGAGGACGAAAACGTGCTGGTCGTCTGCAAGCCCTTCGGCCTGCTGGTCCACGGGGACAGCACCGAGAAAAAGGATACGCTCGCGAACCAGGTCGTGGACTATCTGATCGAAAAAGGGGATTACGTGCCGCGGCTGGAGAAGAGCTTCGTGCCTTCCCCCGTCCACAGGCTGGACCGCAATACGACGGGCCTCGTCGTGTTCGGCAAGAACGCACAGGCGCTCCGGACGCTGAGCGCCGCTCTCGCGCAGGACAGCGGGTTTACGAAATATTACTTCACGATCGTCTGCGGCGCGCTGAAAAGGGAACTGCACCTGAAGAGCCGGCTGCTGAAGGACGAAAAGACGAATAAGGTCCGCGTGCTGCCGGAAACGTCCGCCGAAGGCAAAGCGATCGAGACCATCGCGCGGCCCCTGTACACGGACGGAAACTATACGCTGGTCGAGGTGGAACTGGTCACAGGACGCAGCCATCAGATCCGTGCCCACCTGAAAGACGCGGGGTACCCGCTGATCGGGGACGCGAAATACGGAGACCGCCGGCGCAATGCGCAGATCGCGGACCGCACCGGTCTGACGACGCAGCTGCTGCACGCGGGGCGTCTTGTCTTCACCGGGCTCCCGGAGCCCCTGGCCTATCTGAACGGCCGGCAGGCGGAAGCGCCGCTGCCGCCCCAATGGGCCTTTATCCAGAAAGAGTTATTCGGCAAGGAGATCTTATGAACGAGACGAACATCAACGAAACAGTTGAGACCATAGAAGAAAAAACAGAGGCCCCGGCGATCCCTGAGCAGCCGCTGGAGCAGAGCGAAGAGCCCCAAAAGGGGCTGAGCGAGAACGCGAAGGAGTGGATCAAGGATATCCTGATCGCCATCGTCGTGGCCTTCCTCGTGCTGCAGTTCATCAAGCCGACCATCGTGCAGGAGCACAGCATGGAGAACACGCTGAAGCCGAACGACTATCTGTTCATCAGCAAGCAGAGTTACCGCCTGTTCGGCGATCCGCAGCGCGGCGACATCATCGTGTTCCACAGCGTGCTGACGACGGCCGACGGCGCGGAAAAACTGCTGGTCAAGCGCATCATCGCGCTGCCGGGCGACACGATCTACATCACAGGCGGCGTCGTGTACGTCAACGGGGAACCGCAGGACGAACCGTACACGAAGGACGGCTATACCGGCACGGAGATGGAAGAGGTCACGGTGCCGGAGGGACAGCTGTTCTGCATGGGCGATAACCGCCAGAATTCCCGCGACAGCCGCGACCCGCTCATCGGCTTCGTGGACGAGGACGACGTGCTCGGCAAGGCAGTGCTGCGTCTGTTCCCGTTCTCCAAATTCGGAGGATTGTACGACTGATGGAAAAACTGATCGAAAACAACAAAAAGGCGCGCCACGACTACTTTATCGAGGATACCTACGAAGCGGGCCTCGTGCTCTCCGGGACGGAGATCAAATCCATCCGGGCGGGCGGGGTCAGCCTGCGGGATTCGTTCGCGAAGGTGGTGAAGGGCGAAGTCTTTGTCTACAACATGAATATCGCGCCTTACGAAAAGGGCAACCGCTACAACACGGACCCGATGCGTCCCAAGAAGCTTCTGCTGCATAAAGGAGAGATCCGCAGGCTGGACGCCGCGGTGACGCAGGACGGTCTTACCCTGGTGCCCACGAAGGTCTACCTGACCCATAAGGGGCTGGTCAAACTGGAACTGGCCGTGGCCAGGGGCAAAAAACTGTACGACAAGAGAGCGGATATCGCAAAGAGAGATGCTGACAGAAACATGGAACGCAGCATGAAACGTTAGGGAGGAAAAGAATGTCTTACGAACTCGCAAAGGCTTATCTGGAAAAAGTGGGCGGCATGGAATACGTGCACCACAGAGAACTGTACATCGACACCGTGGAAGACGCCGCGAAGTCCATCGGCTGCACCGAGGCGGAGATCGCGAAATCCCTGACGTTCATGGTCGGCGAGCAGCCCGTCATGATCGTCATGGCAGGCGACACCAAGGTGAACAGCAGCAAGTTCAAGAGCTACTTCCACTGCAAGCCCAGCATGATCCCCAGAGACAAAGTGCAGGAACTGGTGGGTCACGAACCCGGCGGCGTCTGCGCCTTTGGCATCAAGGACGGCATCGACGTGTACCTGGACGTTTCCCTCAAGCGCTTCGAGATGGTCCATTCCGCGGCGGGCGACGACTATACGACGTTCGATTCCAGCCCGGAGATCCTGGAAAAATACACGCCCTGCAAAGGCTGGGTGGACGTCTGCAAGATCCTGGGCGAGGAATAGGGCATCTGCTCTTCATTAGGACAGTCGGAGCAGGGAGGCAGTTATGTTAGACATCAAGATCACCGGCGGCAGAGTCGCAGACATCAGAAACAGACAATTGAAAAGCGTGGACGTCGGCGTCAAGGACGGCAAGATCGTACAGACCGGAACAGATCTTCCTGACGCGGCGGAAACTGTCGACGCGGCCGGACAGGTCGTGTCGCCCGGCTTTATCGATATCCATATGCATGAGGAAGATCTTTCGATCACGCAGAAAAAAGGCTGGGATATCGCCGAATGCATGCTGCGCATGGGGGTCACGACGGCGGTCGGCGGCAACTGCGGCAGCAACCGGCAGCAGCCCTCCGAGATGGAAGATCTTATGCGCCTGCAGGGCGGACCGGTCAACTATCTGTTTTTTATCGGGCACAATTTCCTGCGGGACCTGGTAGGGAACCGCGATACCAGAGCGGCTTCCACCCCGGAACAGATCGAACAGATGGCCCGCATGGTAAAGGATGCGGTGGACGAGGGCGCCATCGGCGTGTCCTACGGCATCGAATACGCCCGGGGCATGACCTACGAAGAGGAACTGGGCGTCTGCCGGTATATCCTGGGCAGAGACGACCTGCTTCTCTCGGCGCACTACCGCAGAGACGCGGCCGGCGCGCTGCCTTCCATCGATGAGATGGCGGACCTGTGCCGGGATACGGGCATTCCGTTCCAGATCTCCCATCTGTCCAGCTGTTCGGCCTACGGGAATATGCGCGAAGCGCTGGACCTGATCCAAAAATACCGCGACAGCGGGCTGGACGTCCTGGCGGACAGTTATCCGTACGCGGCGTTCAGCACCAGCATCGGCAGCGACGTCTTCGGGCCGGGATGCCTGGAGTGGATCGGCGCTGACTACGGCGATATCGAGCTGACGGACGCGCCTTACGAGCACGTGCGCTGCACGAAGGAGATCTTCGAGGACGCGCGGAAGAATTACCCCGAGATGTACGTCGTGGCCCACGTCATGCGCGAGGAAGAGATCGCGATGGCGCTGGCGCATCCGCTGGTGATGACGGCCAGCGACGGGCTGTACCGGGGTCACAAGGGACACCCCAGAGGGGCCGGAACGTTCCCGCGCTTTCTGGGAAAATACGTCCGGGAGGAGAAGCTCTGCGACTTTTTCACCGGGCTGGAGAAGATCACTGCAATGCCGGCGAAACGCCTGCGCCTGGACAGCCGCAAAGGGTATCTGGAAGAGGGATACGACGCCGACATCACCATCTTCGACCCGGAGACCATCCTGGACAAGGCGACGTTCGCGGATCCGCAGCTTGCGCCGGAAGGCATCAGCCGGGTGATCCTGAACGGGAAGACTGCCCTGATCGGACAGACGATCGTAAACAGCGGCTGCGGACGATATATCCGCAGACCATAAGATAAGACAGAACGAGGAGGCAATCACGATGTCAGAATGGTATCAAGAAGCGAGCGACGCGATCCGGGAGGACATGATCGCCCTGTCCGATTCGTTGTTTTCCCATCCGGAGCTGGGATACGAGGAATTCGCGTCTTCGGAGGATCACGCGGCGATGCTCCGCAAGTACGGTTTTACGGTGGAAAAACCTTATCTGGGGCTGGAGACCGGTTACCGCGCGACTTACGATTCCGGTAAACCCGGTCCGCGGATCTGCTACATGGCGGAGTACGATGCGCTGCCCGGCCTTGGCGCCGACGGCGGTCCCGGCCACGGCTGCGGCCACAACATGCTGGGCACCGCGGCGGTGGCGGCAGGCATCATCCTGAGCAAAAAAGTGGCGGAGACCGGCGGCTCTGTCGTCGTGATGGGCACGCCCGCCGAAGAGACCAGCGGCGCGAAGGTCCGTTACGCGGGCGAAGGCGCTTTCGACGACTGCGACGTAGCCATCGTCAATCATCCCTGCATCGGCGGCCATATGCGCAGCGGCAGATCGCTGGCCCTGATCACGCAGGAATTCGTCTTCACCGGCAAGCCCGCCCACGCTGCGAGCGCCCCGGAGATGGGCATCAACGCGCTGGACGCCGCGACGGTCACGAACGTAGCGATCGGTCTGCTTCGCCAGCAGACGAGGGAGGACGCCCGCATCCACGGCATCATCACGGAAGGCGGACTCGCGCCGAACGTTATTCCCGAGCGGGTCGTCATGCGCTTCTACGTGCGCGCGGCGGACCGCGTCTACCGCAACGAGCTGCTGGAGCGGGTCAAGAACTGCGCGAGAGCAGGCGCGCTGGCGACGGGCTGCGAACTGACGATGAGCGAATTCGAAGATCCCTACGACGACCTGATGACCAACGAGGCGCTGTCCGCGGTCATGTGCGACGCGCTGAAGCAGGTGGGCGTGGAAGAAGTCCGCGACCCGGCCAGATCCTTCGGCTCCCTGGACGCCGGCAACGTGTCCTACGTCTGCCCGACGATCCACCCGTATTTCCCCATCGGCACGGATCCAAGCGTGGCGAACCACACGAGGGAATTCGCGGCCTGCACGCAGACGGATTTCGCGAAGGACAACATGATGACTGCGGCCCAGGCCATGGCGCTCGCGGGCTACCGCGTCATCACGGAACCGGAAACTCTGAAGAAGATCCGGGACGAGTTTGAAGCGATGCCGAAATAAGGGTATAATATTATTAATATACTGTTAACGTCAGAACCAAACGCAATTCGGAGAAACGCTATGGACAGAAAAACTTATAAACAGCTGGACGCCTGGTGGCGCGCCTCGAACTATCTTTCCGCAGGACAGCTCTATCTGCTGGAAGACCCGCTCCTGAAGGAGCCCCTCACCCGCGACAAGATCAAGAAGAAGATCGTCGGCCACTGGGGCACAGTACCCGGCCAGAACTTCATCTATACGCATCTGAACCGGGTCATCAAAGAGTACGATCTGAATATGATCTACCTCTCCGGCCCCGGCCACGGCGGCAACGCCATGGTCGCCCAGGACTGGCTGGACGGCAGCTATCAGGAGGTCTATCCCGACATCACGCGCGACAAGGAGGGCATGCAGCGCCTGTTCAAGCGCTTCTCCTTCCCCGGCGGCATCCCGTCCCACGTCGCGCCGGAGACGCCCGGCTCCATCCATGAGGGCGGCGAGCTGGGCTATTCCCTCGCCCACGCCTTCGGCGCCGTGACCGACAACCCCGACCTGATCGCCGCCTGCGTGGTCGGCGACGGCGAGGCGGAGACCGGCCCCCTCGCCACGAGCTGGCAGCTCAACAAGTTCCTCTCCGCCGCGACCGACGGCGCGGTGCTGCCGATCCTGCACCTCAACGGTTACAAGATCGCGAACCCGACGGTGCTCGCCCGCATCCCGCACGACGAGCTGGAGAGCTTCTTCCGCGGCTGCGGCTGGACGCCGTACTTCGTCGAGGGCAGCGACCCCATGGAGATGCACCGCAAGATGGCGGACGCGCTGGACGAGTGCGTCCAGGCGATCCAGAAGTACCAGAAGGCGGCGCGCGAGAAGGGCGACGCCTCCCGCCCGCGCTGGCCGATGATCGTGCTGCGCACGCCCAAGGGCTGGACCGGCCCGGACTACGTCGACGGCGACAAGGTCGAGGACTACTGGCGCGCGCATCAGGTGCCCATCCAGCCGGACAGCGACGTGCACATCCGCCAGATCGAGAACTGGCTCAAGAGCTACCACGCCGAGGAGCTGTTCGACAGCAACGGCGTGCCCGTAAAGGAGCTGCTGGACTTCCCGCCCACGGGCAGCCGCCGCATGGGCGCGAACCCGCACGCGAACGGCGGGAACCTCCTCAAGGACCTGCGCATGCCCGACTTCCGCGCCTACGCGGTGGACGTGCCCGTCCCCGGCGGGGTCGAGGCGCAGGACATGGCGGCGCTGGGCAAGTTCGTGCGCGATATTTACAAGCTCAACGCGAAGGAGCGCAACTTCCGCTCCTTCGGCCCGGACGAGACGACCTCCAACCGCCTCACGCCCGTGTTCGAGGAGACCGACCGCGCCTGGTGCGGCGAGATCCTGCCCGAGGACGACCACCTCGCCCCCGGCGGGCGCGTGATGGACTCCATGCTCTCCGAGCACGTGTGCCAGGGGATGCTGGAGGGCTATCTGCTCACCGGACGCCACGGCTTCTTCAACAGCTACGAGGCGTTCATCCGCATCGTGGACTCGATGTTCTCCCAGCACGCCAAGTGGCTCAAGGTCTGCAACCAGCTTCCCTGGCGCGCGAAGATCGCGTCGCTGAACTACGTGCTCGCCTCCAACGTCTGGCAGCAGGACCACAACGGCTTCACGCATCAGGATCCCGGCTTCCTCGACCACGTCGTCAACAAGAAGGCGGACGTCGTGCGCCTGTATCTGCCGCCGGACGCCAACTGCCTGCTGAGCTGCTTCGACCACTGCATCCGCTCGCGCAACTACGTCAACGTGATCGTCGCAAGCAAGCACCCGCGCCCCCAGTGGCTGACGATGGAGCAGGCGGTCAAGCACTGCACGCAGGGCATCGGCATCTGGCAGTGGGCGTCCACCGACCGCGGCGAGGAGCCGGACATCGTCATGGCCTGCTGCGGCGACACGCCGACGCTCGAGACCCTCGCCGCCGTGCCCATCCTGCGCG